>Ga0255334_1000020_pt1 | contig 249372 bp, 246 predicted proteins | sample EtOH5_35cm_T3_12_FD_202080 | JGI IMG/M metagenome (GOLD analysis project Ga0255334, IMG submission 202080) | Sandy soil microbial communities from University of British Columbia, Vancouver, Canada - EtOH5_35cm_T3_129 | ecosystem: Engineered > Artificial ecosystem > Sand microcosm >... | reverse complement strand
GCGCAACCTGCCGGCCATGCTGGAGGCCATCAAGGCGCACTTTCCCGCCGAGAGCGGCCAGCCGGCCCGGGTGGCCGAACGCTTTGCCATCGTCGCCCTGGCGCTGGAGCTGGGCGTGGGCATCGGCCTGCTGCCCATGGCCAGCGGTGAAGGCACCCGCAGCATGGTGGAGCTGTTCGCGGGCTGGCGGGCCGGACGCGGCGAAGGCCCGAGCGAGGATCGCCAGATACTCAAGGCCATTGCCGACTTCATCGACCGCCACGGCGGCTCCCGCTTCCAGTCCGTCGAGGTCGGCGCCGACGAGGTGCGCGAGCGGGCCGGCTGGTGGGAGGCCAGCAACAGCGGGCGCCTGTACCTGTTCTATCGCACGGGACTTGAAGAGGCTGCCAAGGGGTTCGACCTGGACCGCGTGGTGCGCGCCCTGGATAGCGTGGGGGCGATCACTAAGCGCAAGCCCGGCAAGAATCTGGCAGAGAAGCGGCTACCGGACGGGAGCAAGCCATACCTGTACCACATCGACCCGGCTCGCCTGGCGTTGGGCGATTCGGAGCCGGGGAGCTGATTGCGCTTTGTGGTTTTCCGCGGACGACAGGGGCGACACGGGCGACAGCTTAGAGCCACGCGGCTTCGGGCTGTCGTCCCTCCTAAAACGGCACGGGCGACAGGGGCGACAACCTGCCCAGCCTGTCGCCCCTGTCGTACCACCAGCCAACGCACGGGCGACAGCTACAAGCCGCGCCATGACTGGCTGTCGTACCTGTCGCCCCTGTCGTCCCGACCAAGCAGCAAAGGACAAATGCCATGGGCACTTTGCTTGATCTGATCGTCGGCCTCCCACCAGAGGCAATACCAATACCTGAGGCCAGCACCGTCCGCCTTGAGGCTGTCCCCCGCACGCCGGCAGCCAATGACACGCAGGCGGTGCTCGTGCCGCCACCAACCGCTCCGGCACGAAACGTGGTGCGGAGTACCGCGACAACCGAAGGCGCACCGGCAGCCCGTCGCAATGCCTGGACGATCACCCGAGGGGGCCGGCCGATCTGCACGGTCTGCGGCGCCCCCATGACCCGCGACGAAGCCCTAGCCGAAGCACGCTGGCACTGGCCGGATGCCGATATTCTGGAGCGCTGAGCGTCTGTAACGCCTCGGCAGGATAGCGCACCGCCTGCATGCGAATGGTAGGGCGCACACGGGGCATGTCGGATGTTTGCGCAGCAAACGGATGGCAGTTTTCATCTGCTCGTTTGGCTTGGCTCGCTCTTTCGAGCGTTCTCTTAAGTCCCCGCGAGTGCTGGTAATTCGGGCTATCAAATCCAAGGCCTGGTTAAGGCGAGCGGCCTGCAACTGGTGCTCTGCCAAGTCAGTGGGCAGGAACGAGGTGCATTCTGGCCATCGGAGAATCTTCTGCTCATCCCCCGGCACAGGTACAAGACTGCCCGCCCAAGAGCCGAAGCGTTCCCTCGTCGGGATGGTCGGCCTGTCTGCCAGGTGGCTGATCTCAAGCGGAATGGTGGTCGATCAGGCATGGCGAGATTGTTTCTGATTTATGACAAGAACGAGTGTTTCGTCCGCGAAGCAGTTCACTCTTTTTATTCAATGCGACTTAGGTAGCGTTTTGGTTTGAATAATGGCATTTGGGCATTATCCTTTCGTACTGATTAGCCCTTAGCCATGTTCAGGGATCGAACGATGCCTCGCATCCTGTGCCGTTGGATTCACGGCCTTATCCTGCTTATTCCCGTCATCGCCGACGCCGCGCCCCTGCCGACCCCGGGGGATCGTGATCTGCAGCGTGGGCGTCAGGAGCAACTACTGCGAGAGCAGCAAGAGCGTCTGGATGAGTTGCAGAATCTGCCAGGCAAGACTGTTCCCGAACAGCCGGCGGAGCCGCTGCCGGATACCCGATGCTTCGAGATCAGGGACATCCTGCTGGAGGGCGCCGAGCATCTCAGTGCCCACAGCCGGGAGCAGCTGCTGGCACCATACCGAGGCCGCTGCCTCGGGGTAGGGCAGCTGAATGAGCTCCTCAAAGCCATTACCGACCACTATCTCGCGCACGGGTTTGTCACTACCCGGGCCTATCTACCGCAGCAGGATCTTTCGGGCGGCATCCTGAAAATCAAAGTCGTCGAGGGTCGGCTCGAGGGCTTCGACGAATCCTCCGTGACGACGCCCCGAGAGTTGGGCATGGCCTTCCCAGGCAAGGCGGGCGAGGTGCTCGATCTGCGCGAATTGGAGCAGTTGATCGATCAGGTCAACCGCCTGCCATCGCGTCGGGCCCGTCTGGAATTGGTGCCCGGCGAACAGATCGGCGGCAGTCGGGTCCAGCTGAAAGGTGAGCGGGACAAGCCTTGGCGCGTTTCCGCCAGCCGGCACAACAATGGCAGCCGGAGCAGTGGGGAACAGCAATGGGGCGTCACCCTGGACTGGGACAGCCCCTTGGGGTTGGCCGACCAGTTGGGGCTGCGGGCCAGCGAGGATGCGGTGAGCGACCATTGGCGGCACTCGGACAGCCAGGGCCTGTCGTATAGCTTGCCCTATGGCTGGTGGACCGTCAGTTACAGCTTTAGCCAGAACTACTACCGCTCGCGCAACGAAGGGGCTGGCTTCGCGTTCAAGCTCGACGGCGACAACGCAAGCCATCAGTTGCGTGCAGAACGCATCCTGCACCGCGACAGTGCCAGCAAGACGGCTGTGAGCGTTGGCCTGAGCCATATACGGACACGTAACTACATCGATGACGAGCGTCTCGATGTTTCCAGCAGCCGCATTAGCGAAATGCAGGTCGGCTTCAACCACGGGCGTCGGATCGGCCGAGCCTTCGTCAACCTGGATGCCGGCTGGCAACGGGGTATCGGCGCGCTCGGTGCGCAGGACAAGGGCAATCCCCAGCCAGGGGAACCCCATTCCCGCTACGACAAGTACAGCCTGACGCTTAGTTACCTGCACCCATTTCGCGTGTGGAGCGAGAACTTCAGCTTCGATAGCCTAGCTACCGGCCAGAAGAGCGAGGACGTGCTTTACAGCCCACAGCGCATCAGCCTAGGGGGCCTCAACTCGATCCGTGGCTTCAAGGACGAGAGCCTTACCGGCGATAGCGGTTACTACTGGCGCAACCAACTGCGTTGGCGTCGCCCGATCGCTTGGCACCAGGTACGCCCCCTGCTGCAGGAATACAGCCTGACCTACGCCTACGATTTCGGCGCTATCCAGCACAACCGCTACAACCCCGAGCTGCATGGGCGCATGAGCGGTCACGCGTTGGAACTCGGCGCCCGCGGCCAACATCTGGCCACCACGCTCACCCTCGCCCATTCGCTGGCGCGCCCCGACGCCATCAAGCACAGCGAGCACCCCCTGTATTTCCGCGTGGACATGTTCTTCTGATCGATACCGCGCCTCGTTTTTGAGAGATCCGCACATGGACGTACGTAGCCCTTTGTACCAGGCCATTGCCAGAGCCCTTCTGGCCATCCTGATTCTCGATCCCCTCGTTGCCACGGCGGGGCAATTGACGGTGGATCAGGCGGCCGGGGGGAATACCAGTCTGGGGGCGGCCGGCAACGGCGTGCCGGTGGTCAATATCGCCACGCCCAATGGCAGCGGGTTGTCTCACAACAAATTCACCGACTACAACGTCGATCAGCAGGGGCTGATCCTCAACAACTCCACCAACAAGACCCAGTCCACCCAACTGGGCGGAATCATCCTCGGCAACTCCAATCTTCATGGACAGGCTGCGACCCGCATCCTCAACGAGGTGACCGGCGGTAGTCCCTCGCAGCTGCAGGGCTATACCGAAGTGGCCGGGCAGGGAGCCCATGTCATCGTCGCCAACCCGAATGGCATCACCTGTGACGGGTGCGGTTTCATCAATACGCCCCGCGCTACCCTCACGACCGGCAAACCCATTCTCGATGGGCAACGCCTGCAAGGTTACGATGTGGATGGCGGGGAGATCGCCATCCAGGGGGCCGGTCTCAACGCCAGTAACATCGATCGGTTCGAGCTGATCACCCGCAGTGCCAAGCTCAACGCCGACTTGCATGCCAACCGGCTGGATGTGGTTGCCGGGCGCAACCAAGTGGATGCCGAGACCCTGGCAGCCACCGCCAAGGCGGATGACGGCAGTAGCAAACCGACACTGGCCATCGACAGCTCCTCTCTGGGTGGCATGTATGCCGGCGCCATCCGTCTGGTTGGCACCGAGGCCGGGGTGGGGGTGAGGCTCGATGGCAACATGGCTGCCAGTGCTGGGGATATCCGCCTTGACGCCAACGGTAAGTTGGAACTGGCGCAGGCGTCGGCCAATGGCAACTTGGAGCTCAAGGGCCAGGACGTGGCCCTTGGCGGCCCGGCCTATGCCACCGGCAGCGCCAACGTCCAGGCCAGCGGCACGCTGAGCAACGCGCAGAGTCTGGCGGCCGGTACGGCGATCGTCCTCGATGCTGCGCAGATCGCCAACAACGGCGTGATTGAGGCCGGCGTGAATGCCGACAACAGCCGCAATTCTCAAGGTGACGTCAGCTTCCAGGCACAGGGCGTGCGCAACGCCGGCACTGTGGTCGCCAGCCGCAGTCTGCAGGCGAGCGTCGGCGGCCTGCTGGACAATCAGGGGGGTACCCTCAAGGGCGATAGCACCGCGCTGGCCGCCAACGCCATCGACAACCGCCAAGGCCGCTTGCTGGCCAGCATGCAGTTGAGCCTGGCCACCGCACAGCAGCTGGATAACCGCAACGGTCAGGCCGAGGCCACTCGCCTGCAGCTCGACGGCGGCGCGCTGGATAACCGCCTCGGCCTGCTCTCCGCCGACCAGACGCTGGCCTTCAACCTCGCCACCTTGGACAACAGCAGCAAAGGCACCCTGGTCAGCAACGGCGAGCTGCGCGCCAGTATCAGTCAGCAACTCGACAACCACGACGGGGGTTTGCTCTCAGCCAAAGGCCTGCTCGACCTACATGCCGCTGCAGTGGACAACCGCGCTGGCCTGCTGGTCAGCGATGCCGGCCTGAGCCTTGTCGGCGGCAGCTTGGACAACAGCGCACAGGGCATTGTCAGCGGAAAAGACTTGCTGCAACTGGATCTCGACCGCCTCGACAACAGTCAGGGCGGCACCCTCAACAGCGACGCCGGCCTGCAGTTGCGGGCCAACCAGGTGAACAACGCCAGCCTTGGCCTGATCGCCGCCAAGGGCGACCTGCAGGCCAACCTTGGCAGCCTCGCCCAACAGGGCGGCCAACTGTTGAGCCAGGGCGCGCTAAGCCTTGACGTCAACCAACTGGACAACCGCAACGGCGGTTTGCTCGCGGCCAATCAGGGTGTGACCCTGCACGGCCGCGACTTGCTCAACCAGGGGGGCGAAGTCTCCAGCCGCGCCAAGGTCACAATCACGGCCGACAGCCTCGACAATAGTGCTGGCAAGGTGGTTGGCGACGGCGGCCTGAACCTTGAGGTGCAACAGCTGGCCAACCGCCAGGGCGCCCTTGCCGGGCGCGACGGCCTCAGCCTGCGCGGCCAGAGCCTGGACAACAGCCAGGGAGGCCTACTCAGCAGCCAAAGCGGCATCTGGCTGCAGCTCGGCGGCGCACTGGACAATCACGGCCAGGGCGCGGTGCTCAGCCAGGGTACCCTAGACCTCAGTGCCGCCAGCCTGGACAACAGCGATGGCACTCTCTCCAGCGCTGGCGCGTTCTTTACCCGTCTGGGCGGTATCCTGAACAACCAGGGTGGCAGGCTGCTCAGCGACGCCGGCATCGACCTTGCCGCCGGTGGAGATCTGGACAACAGCGCTGGCGGCGTCCTCAGCGCCGCCGGCGACATCCACCTGCAGACCGCGAAGCTCGACAACAGCCAAGCCGGGCGTATCGTCACCGACGCCGGCATCAGCCTCGATAGCGCACAGCTGGACAACAGCCTGGGCGGCAGCCTCTCCGCGCTCGGCGCCATCGGCGGCCGCGTCACCGGCCTTGACCAGCACGACGGCGGCCAACTGGTCAGCCAGGCCGGCATCGACCTCGATCTGCAGGGGGGGGCGCTGAACAACGCCACGAACGGCCTGATCGCCACCCCGGGGCAGCTGCAACTGCGTAATGCCGGACGCATCGACAACCAGAGCGGGGAAATCTCCAGCGCCAGCGCCTTCAGCCTCGCCACCGGCGACCTGTTCAACCAGGGCGGCAAGATTCTCTCCGCCGACCGCTTGCAGTTGCAGGGCGCGGTGCTGAACAACAGCCAGGGCGGCGTGCTCTCCGGCAGCAACGGCCTGAGTCTCGATGCCGCCAGCCTGGACAACAGCACAGGCGGTACCCTCGCCAGTCGTGGCGATCTGCTTGCCCACGTCCAGGGCGCCTTGGACAACCGCGGCGACGGCGCGTTGGTCGCCAGCGGCGCGCTGGACGTTGGCGCCGGCAGCCTCGACAACCAGGGCGGCCTGCTCTCCGCCAACGGCGACCTGAAACTCAGCAGCGGTGCCAGCGACAACCGCAACGGCCGGATTATCGCTCAAGGCCGCCTTGACGCCAGCACCGACAACCTGGACAACCGCGACGGCGTGCTCAGCAGCGCCCAGGGCCTGGGCCTGCGCGCCGCCGACATCCGCAACGGCACCAGCACTGCCGGCCTGCCCGGCGGCCTAATCACCAGCCAGGGCGACCTCGCCCTGTACGCTGGGCAATTCGAAGCAGTCAATGGCGGCGAAGTCTCCGCCAAGGGCAACCTGCAATTGACCGTCGCGCGGCTGATCCAGCAGCAGGCGAAGCTAATCGGCGAAGGCAACGTACGCCTCGATCTCGGCAGCGCTGGCCAGCCCGGCGATTTCGACAACCGCGGCAGCCTGCTCAGTGCCGCCGGCACCCTGCAACTCAACAACCTGGGCAACCTCGACAATCGTGGCGGGGAGATCTCCAGCGTGCAAGGCTTCACCCTCGGAGCCGCCGGCACCCTCGACAACGGCGACCAGGGTCGCATCATCAGCGCCGGGCAGCTTAACCTCACGGCCACCGCCCTGCGCAACGCCAACCAGGGCCTGCTCTCCGGCTGGCAGGGGCTCGCCGTCAGCGCCGCGAGTCTGGACAACAGCGCCGGCGGCACCCTGTCCAGCCGCAATGGCCCGCTCGGCGTGAGCCTCAGTGGCGCACTGGACAACCACGACCAGGGCGCGCTGGTCAGCCAGAACAACCTGACCCTCGCCGCCGACAGCCTGAACAACGCCAACGGCATCCTGTCCACCCTGGGCGACCTCAGCCTGGCCCTGGCCGGCGATCTCGACAACCGCAACGGTGGGCTGCTCAGCGCCCAGGGGCAACTGACCGGCAGCGGCCAGGCGCTGGACAACCGCGGTGGGCAGATCAGTGCCAACGGCATACAGCTCGACGCGAGCAGCCTGGATAACAGCAGCGGCAGCCTGGCCAGCCAGGGCGCCCTGCGTCTGGGCCTGCTCGGCACGCTGCTGAACCTCGGGCCGAACGCCAAGTTGGCCAGCGCCGGCCCCCTTAACCTCAGTGCCGGCAACGTCGACAACCGAGGCGGGCAACTGGTCAGCCAGAGCCTGCTCAAGGTGCTGGCCGGACGCTTCGACAATAGCGCTGGCGGCACCGTCGCCAGCCAGGATGCCCTGACTCTCGGCTTGAGCGGCGCCTTGCTCAACGGCCAGCATGGCCTCCTCTACAGCAAGGCTGGCAACCTCGATCTCAGCGCCACCAGCCTTGACAACGCCGGCGGCACCCTGCAGGGCCAGGGCGACACCACCCTGCGCATCCAGGACAGCGCCGGCAACCAAGGTGGACGCATCATCAGCCAGGCCGGCAACCTCGACCTGCAGAGCGCCAGCCTGAACAACAGCAGCGGCGGCATCCTCAGCAGCGCCGTCGGCTGGCTCAAGCTGGTCACCGGCTGGTTCGGCAATAACACCGGCACCACCCAGGCGCAATCGCTGGACGTACAGGCCACCGGCGGCATCGACAACCGCAGCGGCTACCTCTCGGCGGTCAGCGGCGCCAACCAAGTCGTCACCACCGACCTCGACAACCGTGGCGGCGGCCTCTATGCCGGCGGGCTACTCAGCTTCAGCGGCAACCAGTTGTTCAACCAAGGCGGCAAGATCGGCGCCGACGGCCTTGATGTCGGCCTGGCCGGCGCGCTGAGCAACCAGGCCGGCTTGATCGAAAGCAGCGCTGGCGTGTCACTCGGAGCGGCCAGCATCGACAACCAATCCGGTGCCATCCGCGCCCTCGGCCAGGCCCCGAGCGACCTGATGCGCATCGCCAGCGCCGGCCTGCTGAACAACAGCCTGGGCCGCATCGAAAGCGCCACCCAGGACTTCAGCCTGCAGAGCGGCAGCCTGCAGAACGCCGGTGGCAGCGTGCTACACGTCGGCGGCGGCATCTTCGGTATCGACCTCGCCCAGGCCGGCTTGGCCGGCGGCAGCTTCACCTCCAATGGCAGCCTGAGTTACCAGGCGGCCAGCTTGATCAACAACAGCGTGATCCAGGCTGGCAACCTGAACCTGAACATCGGCCAGTTGAGCCAGGGCAGTAGTGGTCAGTTACTGGCAGCGCAAAGCTTCACCGGCAACGGCGGCAACTGGAGCAACGACGGACTGATCGCCAGCGACGGCAGCCTTGGCCTGACCCTCAGCGGCAGTTATAGCGGCAACGGACGACTGACCAGCCTGGGGGCCCTCGACCTGGTTACCGGCTCCATCGGCCTCGGTGCACCGGCCAGCATCGCCGGCGGCGGAACTACCACCGTCAGTAGCGGTGGCACCCTGGACAACAGCGGCCACCTCACCTCGGCCGCTGGTTTGCAGGTCAGTGCCGCCACCTTGAACAACTACGGCACCCTCGGTAGCGCCGGCAACCTGCGCCTGGCCGCCGGCAACCTGCTCAACCAGAACGGCCTGATCTTCAGCGGCGGCGACATGACGCTGCGGATCGATAACCTCACCAACCGCTATGCCGATGTGTACAGCCTGGGGGCGCTGGACCTCGCTGCTGACGACGCCGGTGGTCGCACCGCGCGCCTGGACAATCTATCCGGCAGCCTGGAAAGCCAGGGCGACATGAGCCTCAACGTAGCCACCCTGAACAACCAGCGTGTGGTGCTGGTGGTCAACAACGCCGGCAAGTACACCGCCAAGATCGTCGAGGTGAACTGCTACAAGTACCTCAATGACACCATTGCCGACTGCTCCGGCGGCAAGGACAACCACGTTTGGGAGATCACCGAGCGCGACAAGCTCGACGTCCTGCAGGCCAGTGCTGGATCGTCGATCAGTGCCGGTGGCAACCTGAGCATCAGCGGCGACCTGTTGAATAACGCCAGCAGCGTGATCAGCGCCGGGCAGAACCTCTACGCCAGTGTCGGCAGCTTGACCAACCAAGGCGTGGTCACCGGCGAAACCGAGACCTTCCGGGTGTTCCGCTCCGCACGAACCCGTGACCCCTCCAGCTGGCGTAACGAGGCCGTCGCCTTCACGGACAAGTACTGGTACGAAAGCCCCAACTACGTCAACGATCCGTCGGGCCTGGCCACGGATCTGAGCCACTTCATCTCCACCACCGAGTTCGAACTCGCGCAGTACGGCACGCAGACTTCGCTGGGCAGCGATAGTCAGATCTACGCTGGCATCATCCAGGCCGCCGGCAACCTCAGCATCATCGCCAGCGACCAGATCAACAATAGCGTCATCCGCAACAACTACACCTACATCAACCCGGGCCAGAAGACCGGCGACACCGCCGTCGGCGCCAGCCCGGTCAGCACTGTGATGCCGATCAACGCCCAACTGCCGCCCGCCCTCGCCCAGCAGCAGGTCAATCCCATCGCACTGCCGGGCTTCAGCCTGCCGCAGGGGCAGAGCGGCCTGTTCCGCCTCAGCGGCCAGGCTGGCAGCGGCGCCAGCACTGGCAGCGTGCAGGGCGCTGGCGAACTCACCTTTGCCGGCCAGAACATCGGCGCCGTGCCGCGCGAGCAGGCGCTCGGCAGCTCCGCAGTCCAGTCTGGCAACGTGACGCTGGGTAGCTCGGTGTCGGCCGGCGACGCCCAGTCCGGTGCCGGTCTCAGCATCGCGCGTGTGCAAGGCCTGCCCAGCAGCGCCACGCCCAGCAACAGCCACAAGTACCTGATCGAGAGCAACCCGGAACTGACCAGCCTGAAGAGCTTCCTCAGCTCCGACTACCTGCTCGACCAGCTCGGCTACGATCCGGACCAGACGCAGAAGCGCCTCGGCGACGGTCTCTACGAGCAGCGCCTGCTCCAGCAGGCCGTGGTGGCGCGCACCGGCCAGCGCTACATCGACGGGATGACCAGCGACGAGTCGCTGTTCAAGTACCTGATGGATAACGCCATCGCCTACAAGGACGAACTGCACCTGACTCCCGGGGTGGCTCTCAGCGCCGAACAGGTGGCAGCGCTGACCCACGATATCGTCTGGCTGGAAGAGGCTGAGGTGAACGGCGAGAAGGTCCTGGTCCCAGTGCTCTACCTAGCCCAGGCGAACAACCGTCTGGCGCCCAATGGCGCGCTGATCCAGGGTCATGACCTGAACCTGATCAGCGGCGGCGGGCTGGCCAACCAAGGGGTTCTGCGTGCCAGCAACAACCTCGATGTCACGGCGAACTCGATCGACAACAACGGCCTGATCGAAGCCAACCAGCGCCTGCAACTGCTGGCTACCGACAGCATCCGCAACGCCATGGGCGGCCTCATTGCCGGGCGCGATGTACGCCTTACCGCACTGAACGGCGACGTCATCAACGAACGCAGCGTGACCCACATCGACAGCGCCCAGGGCAACCGCCGCTGGACCGCCAGCTTTGCCGACAGCGCCGCGCGCATCGAGGCGGCCAACGACCTGTCCATCAGTGCCGGACGGGACGCCAGCAACATCGGTGGGGTGCTCAAGGCCGGCAACGACCTGAGCCTGAGCGCCGGGCGGGACGTCAACTTCACCTCGGTTCAGCTCATCAACGGCCAGGTCAACGGCAAACGCTACGCCGGCCAGACCATCAGCCAGCTGGGCGCCGACGTCAGCGCCGGGCGCGACCTTGCCATCAGCGCCGGGCGCGACCTGACCTCGGTCGCCAGCCGCCTGGATGCCGCCCGCGACGCGGCACTCAGCGCCGGGCGGGATGTGACGCTGGCTTCGGCGGCGGATGAGACGCACAGCTATAGCCACACGAAGAAGGTCACTGCGCAGGAAGACCACGTTCAGCAGCAGTCCACCACGCTGAATGCGGGGGGCGATGTACTGGTCAGCGCCGGTGATAACCTGACCCTCAAGGCCGGCAAGGTCAGTGCGGGCAACGAGGCGTATCTCTACGCGAGCCGCGACGTCAGCCTGGAGGCGGCGGAAAACAGCGATTACAGCTACTACCGCAAGACCCAAACCAGCCATTCCGCGCTGTCCAGCAGCACGAAGACGCGCATTGACAGCAGCAGTAGCACCACCCAGGATGGCTCGCTGGTCAGCGCCGACAAGATCGCTATCCGCTCCGGCCAGGACATTGGAGTCACCGCGAGCGACGTCGCCTCGACAAGCGCGACCAGCCTGTCGGCGGGCCGCAATATCACCGTTGACGGCGCCTTGGAAACCCTGGAAACGAGCCATGCGAAATGGAAGCAGAAAACTGGACTGATGAGCAGTGGCGGGCTTGGCTTCTCCATTGGTTCGGCCAGTAACAAGTACACCAGCACTACTTCCACACAGAACACGAAAGGCAGCACCATCGGCAGCGTGCTCGGCAGTGTCGACATGCAGGCCGACAAGGACCTGACCATCAAGGGTTCGGATGTCATTGCCGGCAAGGACATCAATCTTATTGGCCAGAACGTCAGCATCCTTGCCAACGAGAACCACAACAACAGCGAGCAGATTTATAAAAGCAAGCAAAGCGGCCTGACCGTGGCGCTCTCCGGAACCGTCGGCAGTGCCATCGATGCCACCTACCAGACCGCCAAACAGGCCAAGCAGGAGGATGACAGCCGCCTCTCTGCCCTACAGGGCATCAAGGCCGGCCTGACCGGTGTGCAGGCTTGGCAGGCCGCGCAACAGAACGGCGGCATGAACGGCGACAACGTGGGTCAGTTCTTCGGCATCAGTGCCTCCCTCGGCTCGCAGAAGTTCAGCTCGAAGCAGACCCAGGAGCAGGCTGTCAGCCAGGGCAGCAATGTGACGGCGGGGAATAATCTCAACATCCTCGCGACCGGTAGTGGTCAAACTGGTACCGACGGCGATATCCGTGTACAGGGTAGTCAACTGAAGGCCGGCCAGGACCTGCTGCTGGCGGCCAACCGCGACATCGGCCTGGAGTCTGCGGCCAATGCCCAGAAGCTCAGCGGCAAGAACAGCAGCAGTGGATGGTCCGTGGGGGCCAGCATGGGCATCGGGAAGGGGGGCGGACTGAGCGTTTTCGCCAACCTGAACCTGGGCTCGGGCAAAGAAAAGGGCAACGGTACCACCTGGAGCGAGACGACTCTCGATGCGGCCCAGCAGGTCAGCTTGATTAGTGGGCGTGACACCAGTCTCAAAGGCGCCCAGGCCAACGGTGAGCAGGTCATCGCCAAAGTCGGACGTGATCTGCTACTGCAAAGCCAGCAAGACACCGACTACTACGACTCCAAGCAGATGAACCTCAGTGCCGGTGGCAGCATGACCGTGCTGGGGCCCGGGGGTGGCAGTGCCAACTTCAGCGCCAGCCAGAGCAAGATCGACTCCAACTACCGGAGCGTGCAGGAGCAGACCGGCCTCTTCAGCGGCAAGGGCGGCTTCCAGATCGATGTGGGCAATCACACCCAGCTGGACGCCAGTGTCATCGCCAGCACGGCGGATGCCGACAAAAACCGCCTGAGCACCGCTACCCTGGGCTGGAGTGCCGTCGATAACAAGGCCGACTACAAGAGCCAGCAGCGAAGCGTCAGCGTAAGCAGTGGCAACGACGGCAGCGGCATATTCAACACCAACCTGCCCAGCGGCATGCTCATCGCCTACAACCATGGTGGCAGTGCAAGCGGCACCACCTCTGCGGCGACTTCCGCTGGCGCCCTCGACATCCGTGACCCGGCGAACCAGAAACAGGATGTCGCCACACTCAGTCACGATGCCGAGCATGCCAACGGCAGCATCAGTCCGATCTTTGACAAGGAGAAGGAACAGAAGCGCCTGCAGCAGGTGCAACTGATCGGCGAGATTGGTACTCAGGCGATGGATATCGTCCGAACCCAGGGGCAACTCAATGCCGAGGATGCTGGGCGGAAGGAGCTGGCCAAGAAGGGCAACGAGAGTCCGTCGCAAGCGGAGATCGAGGCCTCCGATGCCTACAAAGCAGCCATGAAGAGCTACGGCACGGGTAGCAACATACAACGCGCCGCGCAAGCAGTGACGGCTGCTTTGCAGGGGCTGGCGGGTGGCGATATCGGCTCGGCCCTGGCAGGCGCCGCGGCGCCGTATTTGGCTCAACTCATCAAGCAGTCCACAGGAGACGACCGAGAGCTCAATATGATGGCCCACGCGGTACTTGGGGCTGTAGTTGCTCAGGTACAAGGGAACTCTGCTGCTGCAGGTGCCGCTGGCGGAGCCGTTGGCGAGTTGGCGGCCCAGTTGGTAACAGAGCAGCTCTACGGTGTCAATGATCCAAGCAAGCTTACTGAGGAGCAGAAACAGACGGTTTCGGCACTCTCTAGCCTAGCGGGAGGGTTTGCAGGAGGGCTGGTGAAAGGTGACACCGCTAGTGCTCTCGCCGGCGCAAGTGCTGGGAAAAATGCCGTAGAAAACAACTATCTCGGGACAGGCCTCAATTTCTTCGGCCATCAGCTGGGCGATAACCAAGTAGCGGAGTTCAGAGGTGAACTAAAAGCGTCCTGTGGTGGTTCTGGAGGGATGCAGGCATGCCTAGACACCTATGAGAAATGGAAGGAAACCTCCTATAAACAGGGAGGGTTGGAAACAGAAGCAGATAAAGCTAGCTGGGAAGAGTTTGTTCATGCTGCCTATGCTGAATACGCACTTCCCCTGTGCAAGGGCAACCCGACTTGTGAGGGGCAGGTAAGAGCCAAGATGGCTGCGGATATGGTGGAGTATGCTGGCGACGCTGTAGGCCTGAAAGACTCTATTGGATCTGTAACACGAGCGGTCAATCTTGCTAATGAAAATACACTAGAAACAGGGCTTCAACTTGTCGAAGATATTACCTTGTTGGGTTCAATTGGCAGTGCGGCGGGAGTGCTTGCGAGGGCTAGTGCAAATGCGGCAACGGGTGAGCTCCCGCCTTTGCGACAAGCATATGTCAACGAAGTCAAAGGGCTTGAGGATGTTGCACTCAACATGAGAGCAGCGGGTGCATCACCTGAGCAGGTTGCTCGTCAACTCCACCAAATGCGTCGAGACTTGGGTGTTCGGTACAAGGGGCTAACACCTGAGCCGCAGCTTGAGGCGATTTACGCTAGGAATCTCGAGAAGTACGGTGATAAGTTGGGGCCGACAGTCGAGTGGCTTAGGGCTAAAGGCAAGAGTTGGGAACAAATTATTGAGTCCGCTAGTCGGTCTGGCGGCAAGGATTTGGGTTTCTAAGAATGGGCAAAGAGACAGCAACAATTATTCTCGGTGATGAATATGATGATGCCCTCAGAGATGCACTCTGTGCTGTTCTTGTGAGGAGTGGTGCGATCGATATTGATAAGTCTTGGGGACTTGGCGGGTCTCAAGAAGTTGAGTCTATGGTGATTAGGCTTGGTTGCGACTCGATAACGATAGAGGCGGAAACTTTCGTCGGTCTCAGTATTACTGGGCCTAAGGCTCTTGTGGAGGATATTGCTTTGCGAGTGAGGCAACAGTTGATGGCCTAATGCTGCAAAAGGGGCCGGCGATAAAGTTCTTTGGGGGCTTGGGATGATTATCCAAAAGTCTCTGAGGGAGGTAAGGGCCTGTTCAAAGTTTCGGCGGGATACCGGATACTGCGGTGATGAGACACCGTTATCCCAGTGACATCAGCCGTGATCAGTTCGAGCAGATTCGTCCCCTGCTGGAAAGTGAGCACAAGAAGACTGCCCCACGGAAAGTTGACCTGTACAGCGTGTCCTGCTCGGTGCTGTACCTGCTGCGTACAGGTTGCCAGTGGCGTGCCTTGCCGAATGACTTCCCGAAGTGGCGCACAGTGCACTCCGAGTCTGTTGAGATGAGGCTAGATAATATTGATTTTATTCTTAAGCGAATGATTGATCTTTTTCATGTGGGTGGGGATGTGGAGGGATGGGCGGTAGCTCTTGAGGGAGTTCGGGTGGAATTTCACAATGACACGAGGTATGCCTCGTCGACGTTGCTATCTATGTATGGTGGGATGGGGTCTCTGAATGATGTTGTTCTTTATCGCGATGGTCAGGTGCTGATTGCAGAGAATAATGAATTTGACGCGCTGAGAGCACAGCTTTATGACCTTGTACAAGGTTAACCTGATGGGAAAAAAGCAACTGGTCAAGCTCTACGAGATTTTGCTCCGGTTGCCCTGGCAGTTGTGGCGCTTGCAATGGCGAATTGCAGAGTAGAGCCTGACCCTATCAAGCAGGGCGGAACCCCATAGTTTCTCTATTGGAACAGGACGACCGAACCTTGGGGAATGGCGGTGGGGACGCTCACGCCGACCTGGCCGGCGAACGGGTTGACCAACTGGCCGCCCGATACTGAGCCCACCGCCAGGGAGCGCCCGGTCAGCTCGCCGAGTTGCGTCGCCAGGCCTCTGGGAGGATCACTGCAGTAGGTGAAGCTCCTGCCGGCGGCGATATAGCCCTGGACACCGGAGGCTTTCACATACCAGGCCGGGAGGTTCAGGGCCGCGTCTGCGACGGCGCCGGTGACGCTCGGATGGGCCACGGCATACTCGGCCACGGCGTTGCGATAGATCAGCAGGCTATGGGCCAACACCGACAGATCGGTACTTTCGCTCGAGCGCGCTGCCTGGTCATCGAGATCCAGCAGCAGGCCGAGCATCAGGGTCAGGGCCAGGAAAACGGCGCCGTACATGCTCATTAATCATGCTCAACGTAGCATACAAATGTCTGCATAGGATGCTACAAATCCGGCTGTTATGAAGGCATGGCAAGACATTTCTGCAGAGTACGCAAATGGGGTCTCTGGAACGGTGCGTGCAATAATCGGGCAGAGTTTGCGATCTGGAAATGTTTGGAAAACGGCGGAATTGCCTGCGTGAAAAACCCTAGCGTAGATAAAATTATTACTCTTGACCCTGTGACAATGGATGAGAAAATTATTTATATAAGGGGTGATCTATGATTCTTGAGGTCTCTCGGGGTCATATCCAAGTAAAAATTGGAGATAGAACGGCGACTGCTCAGGGTGAGATGTTCTTCCCCGGTGGCGATAAAATTGGTTTCGTGCTGTACAGGGGGTCTTTGAGATTTTGGGATGCCCCTAATCAAAATCAGATTATGACTGTCGATGATGTCGATATGGTCATTGCTGATATTCAGGCCGACTTTTCCAAGGGGGGCATATCTTGGAGGTTGAAAGCTAGGTGCAAAAGCAACTGGCCAGACTCTGCGCGAAGTGGAAGTTAGCTCCCGCGGCAAGGGGGCATGGACTAAGGAACTCAACAAGCCAGAACCGAACACGATTTATAAGGTGGACGGTAATAAGACCTATCAAACAGATAGCCTTGGGCGAGTCGAGAGGGTTGAGTCCAATCTGGCGCTGACCAAGAATGACCGAAATACTTATCAACAGTGCGTGGCTGGTAAATGTGGCATTGATGGTGATGAAGGTAGCTACTTAATTGCCAGTATCTTTAATGGTCCTGGCGAACGCCTAAACCTGCTGCCCATGAATGGAAATCTCAATAAGGGCGCATGGAAGACTATGGAGAATCAATGGGCGTCTGCGCTTAAAGAAGGGAAGTCTGTGGGTGTGAAAATCGAACCAGTGTATACAGGCGGGTCTGTAAGGCCTGAGAAATTTACTGTGACCTATCAGATAGGTTCGGAGCGTCCGGTAAGAGAAACTTTTGTCAATTCTCCGGGTGGAATATGAGTGCAGATGATGAAATTTATCAAGGTATTGGCGAGATTTTAGCTGCTATCTCTCCTGCTGATGCCGAAGTGGTACTGGTAGAGGCCGAGCTTTCTTCAGAGGGGGATCACTGCAAGCTTTTATTTGATTATGTTGGCCCCTCTGGGGCTAAACAGTGGTTTTTGCCAAACAGCGCCAAGGTAGATAGTGACTTGTTGGACCTTTTTGTTCGGCTTAGAAGTTTTTTTGAATTAAATGGGCTCTATGCCGAAGGCAAGCCATGGAAAGGTTGTGTTGTCGAACTCTGCCTGCGCAGCATGAAGATAAAAATCGACTTTAAGTACGAATGATCAAGTGTGCAGTTACAGTACCGCCCAACACCGGCCTTGCGCCGGTGTTGTTTTATTAGCGACCAGCGGCGGGCAGTAATCGGCCGTTCACGATTCTGCCCCTGAACCCTTCCAGAGTGGCCTTGATGCCAATCGATCTAACCAGCCGCAGCCCACTATTGCTCTTGTGCCAGTCACATAACGTCGCCTGCTCCAGAATACGGAGCGAGGTGACGATATGCGAGGCACGATCTGCGCGGCAGAAATGCCGGTGACCTTGGGCGGGAAAACCCTGCCGGCCAGCCAGTGGGCCGCAGAGCGCGGCTTGAAGTGGCAGACGGTGAAGATGCGTCGTTACCGGGGCGCCAGTTGGCGGGAGGCACTACGTCCGGAGCTACGTGTTCGTCGCTGGATGGATGGCTGGCTCTGCGGTTCGCAAGCTGCCGGCGCCACGCTGGCCTAGGGATGGGAGGGAGAGGCCTCGGTAGCATCCAAGTCGGGGAACGCACCACATCGGCCAATACCGAGGCCTCATGCGCTTTCTACGCAAGCGCGAATCGATATGTCAATTGCCGGTATCCAGTGGTGGTATCCAGCGCAGTATCCATCGAAACAGGCCGGAGTCGGGCGGGTGTGGATCACATCGGCGACACCTGAAAGATCGGCCGAAAATTTAGCCGATGTCCGAAGGCGCTTGCATGGGGTCTCGAGCGGCCGAGGGCAGGCCAGGCAGTCGTCAGAACCGCACTCGGTTTTTACTAAGGTGCGGAAGGAGCAGACCGAAGCGAATTACTCACGCCTGGGGGGCAGTCCGGCTTGCTGTGGGCTGGGAGCGCGAGTCGCCGAGGCGGGTTCACCAGTACCAGCATTGCGTCAATCTGGCGGGTGGGAAGGGGGTACTTTCGGATTTAGGGGTACGTTTAGGGGTATGAATAAAGATTTTTTTTCACCTAATCCAACATTTATGAGGCATTGAGTGACGATGTTCGACTCCTTTCACCGCACCAATCAGATCAAGGCCCGCAGCGATGCGGGTCTTTTTCGTTTCTGGGGTGGGCTATCGCCGGGCTGGCGCCAGAGGGATGCCGTTACGGTTCGATCAGCACCACTCGCAGAGCCTGGATAGCATCGCGAGCACCATGCGCGTCTCCCGCAGCGCCGTAATCCCTCGAGTATCCGTATCCACCTCGGTCTGGCATCATCTGGCCATCACACAGTCAATCCGGAATGACCGGGCACGATCTTCAAGGTGATGGAATATGGCAGAGAGCAGTAACTTCGCCTTTCTCAAGGAACACGATCCGGTCTTTTTCCAGCTTTCCTGCACGGCCGAGCGGGTCTTTGCCAGCGATCCCAACACCACGCTGATCAAGTTGCGCCAGCTCGGTGAAGCCCTGGCTCAGGATCTGGCCGTGCGCGCCGGCATCGAGTTCGATGCCACCACTTCGCAGGCCGACCTGCTGTTCCGCCTCGGCCGCGAGATCCAGCTCGACGGCAACATCCGCAACCTGTTCCACACTCTGCGCGTCGAGGGCAACAAGGCCACCCACGGCTTCCGTACCCAGCACCGCGAGGCGGTGGACGGCCTGCGCGTCGCCCGCGCTCTGGCCATCTGGTATCACCAGTCGTTCGGCAAGGACGGCAGCGCCTTCAAGCCCGGCCCCTTCGTCACTCCGACCGATCCGAGCGCCCCGCTGCGCGAACTGCAGAAGCAGATCGAGCAATTGCGCGCCGAGCTGGGCGACAGCCGCCAGCAGCTGGAGAGCAACCAGCAATTGGCCGAACTGCTGGCGCGCGAGAAGGACGAGTACGCGACTCTCGCCGAACAGATGGATGAGGAGGCGCGCACCTACGAACAGCTCGCTCTGGAGCACGAGGCGCAACTGGAGCAGACCCGCGCCGAATTCGAGGTGCGCCTGCAGGCGTTGCAGCAGCAGCTGGACAGCCAGCCGCAGGCAGCCCAGCAGGTCATGCACAAGACCCAGCAGGCCAGCAGCCAGTTCGACCTCAACGAAGATCTGACCCGCATCCTCATCGACCAGCAGCTCAAGGATGCCGGCTGGGAGGCCGATTCCCTGGAGCTGACCTGGAGCAAGGGCGCCCGCCCGGAAAAGGGCAAGAACAAGGCCATCGCCGAGTGGCCGACCAGCAAGCCGAAGGAGGACGCCGACTACGTGCTGTTCGCCGGCCTCGTCCCGGTCGCCATCGTCGAAGCCAAGCGCAAACGCATCAACATCGCCGACCGCATCCCGCAGGCCGAGCGCTATGCCCGCCAGCTCGTCGTTCAGGGTGACCTGCAGCCGGCTTGGCAGGGCGCCGCCTGGGAGGACGGGCAGGGCGGCCGCTTCCAGGTGCCGTTCGCCTTCGCCTGCAACGGCCGCCCGTACATCAAGCAGCTCGCCGAACAGTCCGGCATCTGGTTCCGCGACCTGCGCAGTCCCGCCAACCTGCGCCGCCCGCTGCAGGACTTCCATACGGCCGATGGATTGCTCGACCTGCTCAAGCGCAGCCGCGAGGAGGCCGAGGCGAGATTGCAGCAGGAGGGCTTCGCCTATCTCAAGCTGCGCGACTATCAGGAAAAGGCCATCCGTGCGGTTGAGCAGGCGCTGGCCGCTAACCGCCGTCAGTGCCTGCTGGCCATGGCCACCGGCACCGGCAAGACGCGCACCATCATCGGTCTGATGTACCGCCTGCTGAAGGCCGAACGCTTCCGCCGCATCCTGTTCCTGGTCGACCGCAGCGCTCTCGGCCAGCAGGCCATCGATGCCTTCAACGAAGCGCCGCTGGAGCAGAACCACACCCTGGCGCAGATCTACGACATCAAGGAACTCGGCGACATGGCCGCCGAGGCCGAGACGCGCATCCAGGTCGCCACAGTACAGGCCATGGTGCGGCGCATCTTCCAGTCGGACAGCCCGCCGCCCATCGACGCCTACGACTGCATCATCGTCGACGAGGCGCACCGTGGTTACACCCTCGACCAGGAGATGACCGAAGGCGAACTGGCGATGCGCGATCATGGCCAGTACCTGTCTCAGTACCGCCGCGTGCTCGATTACTTCGACGCCTGTCGCATCGGCCTCACCGCCACCCCGGCCAAGCACACCAGCGAGGTCTTCGGTGCCCCGGTGTTCACCTACAGCTACCGCGAAGCGGTGGCCGACGACTGGCTGATCGACCACGAGCCGCCGATCCGCTACCAGACCCTGCTGAGCCAGAACGGCATCCATTTCGCCAAGGGCGAGAGCGTCAGCGTCATCGACACCGCCAGCGGCGAGATCAACGTCGCCGAGCTGGAGGACGAGCTCGACTTCGAGATCGAATCCTTCAACCGCAGCGTCATCACCTCCGGCTTCGACAAGGTCATCTGCGAGCAGTTGGCCCAGGAACTCGATCCGCTGGGCGAAGAGAAGGCAATGATCTTCTGCGTCAACCAGGCCCATGCCGAGCGGGTCAAGAACCTGCTCGACGAGGCCTTCAAGGCGGTTCACGGCGAGCAGTACAACCAGGCCGCGGTGCAGGTCATCACCGGGAAGAGCGACAAGGTCGAGCAACTGATCCGCCAGTACAAGAACGAGCGTTTCCCGAGCATCGCCATCACCGTCGACCTGCTCACCACCGGCATCGACGTGCCGCGCATCTGCCATCTGGTGTTCATGCGCCGTGTACGCTCGCGCATCCTCTACGAACAGATGAAGGGCCGCGCCACCCGCCGCTGCGACGAGATCGGCAAGACCGTGTTCCGCATCTACGACCCGGTCGATCTCTACGCCAGCCTCGAAGCGGTAGACACCATGAAGCCGCTGGTCAAGGACCCCAACGTCACCCTGGAACAGCTGATGAACGAGCTGACCAACCCGGCCAGTCTCGATGCCCCCGGCAGCCAGTCGGAAACCAGCCATGCCCACGACGTGCTCGACCAACTGAGCCAGCGCGTCATGCGCATCCTGCGCAAGGCCAGCCACAAGGCCGAGACCAAACCCTCGCTCAGGCACACGCTCGATGAACTGGAAGACACCTGGGGCGTGGCGCCGGACAAGCTGCATCAGCACCTGCACCAGCTCGGGCCACAGCAGGCAGCCAACTTCATTCGCCAGCACAGCCAACTGCTCGACCAGCTCGCCACGGTTAATGCCCTGCTCGGTTCGGAGAACTACCCGGTCATCTCCACGCACACGGACGAGCTGGTGGTTCGGGAACAGAGCTATGGGGATAACCAGAAGCCGGCCGATTACCTGGAAAGCTTCAACGACTTCATTCGCAACCAGCTCAACCAGTCGGTGGCCCTCGGCGTGGTGGTCAACCGCCCGCAGGACCTGACCCGTGAACAGTTGACTGAGGTGCGCCTGCTGCTCGACCAGCATGATTACAAGGAAGCCAATCTGCAGAGCGCGTGGCGCAACCAGACCAACCAGGAAATCGCCGCCAGCGTCGTCGGCTTCATCCGCCGCGCCGCCCTCGGCGAGGCCCTGCTGCCCTTCGAGCAGCGCGTCGCCAATGCCATGCAGAAGATCTACGACCTGCAGCCGTGGACGACCGTGCAGCGCAGATGGCTCGACCGCCTCGCCCGGCAATTGGTGCACGAGGTGGTGATCGACGAAAAGCAGGTCAACAAAGCGTTCGAAGCCGACGGCGGTTGCAGGCGCCTGGACAGACTGCTCGGCGGCAACCTCGGCGTGGTGCTGGAGGAACTGAACGGCAACCTGTGGTCGGCGGCAGGCTGAGCCGCATCCACGATCAGCACACGAACATTTCCAAGCGAAGGAATTTGCACATGCACCGAATCGCCCTCCCGGTACTGACCGCGGCCCTAGTCGCTGTCAACGGTCCTGCCTTGGCACAACAGAAGGCGGGCGTTGCCGAAGTCTTCAACGGCGACATGCTCGGCACCAATCTGCGCTACTTCGAGTCGATTGCCGGCATTGCCCGTACGTCGTTCGGTAACCAACACACCTATTGGGTAGAGGGTTGCGAAATCACCGCCACGGTCAGCGGCGATGCGGTAAGTGCCTTGCGTCTGGAGCTATCGCCCAAGTGCAAGGCCGACATCGTCTCCTTCCTCGGCGAAGCGTTTTCCCCCCCGGCTAGCCAGCCGCTCACCTTTGGCAGCTTTCAATCTGCTGCCGGTGATCTGAGCTTCTATGCCGACTGCCTGACCATGTGCGGCAATGCCTACGATCCGTCGGTTTATGCCCATTGGGAGGGCCCGCACGCCGTCGGCTACCGGGAGGTATTGCTCGAAGCGAAGCAGGTTGGCGACCAAGCCGTTGATGCAGCCAGCCGTTGGGCACAAGACATGTCGGAAGCCAAGGGCGAAGACTGGGTCATCGATACCAAATTCAATTGCGAGCGCGGCTTCGACACCCAGGCCCAGCAGCTTTTCAATGCTGTCGAGGTAACCGCCATCACTATCGGCAGCGGACTGCAGAAACCGGGCTGCTGACGGAGCCGGTCGGGCGGAGCGCCTTGCCAGGCTCCGCTCCGGCGCATAGGCTTGCGCCCAACACACCCGCCATGCCTATGGCTGCTCTGCAGCTAAGCACAAATCGAGCGGGTTTTTTATGCCTGCCGCTTTCGGCGTCTCACGCCGCTCATGCGACCACTATTTCAAAGAGCCCCATGACCAACTCCGACATCGTCCAGAAACTCTGGAACCTCTGCGACGTCCTGCGCGACGACGGCATCAACTACAGTGACTACGTCACCGAGCTGGTCCTGCTGCTGTTCATCAAGATGGAATACGAGCAGGTGCAGAACAACGACGACTTCGCCCACAAGCTACCCGAGGGCGCGCGCTGGCCGGATCTGGCCGGCAAGTCCGGGCTCAACCTGCTCAAGCACTACCGGCAGATGCTCCTCGACCTCGGCCAGAGCCAGGACCCGCTGATCGCCGCCATCTACGCCGACGCCCAGACCCGCCTCAAGGAGCCTCGCCATCTGGAGCAATTGATCAAGGCGCTGGACGGCATCGACTGGTTCAGCGCCCGCGAGGACGGCCTTGGCGATCTCTACGAGGGCCTGTTGGAGAAGAACGCCAGCGAGACCAAGTCCGGCGCCGGCCAGTACTTCACCCCGCGCCCGCTGATCGACAGCATCATCCGCTGCATCCGCCCGCAGCCGGGCGAGACCATCCAGGACCCGGCTGCCGGCACCGCCGGCTTCCTGATCGCCGCCGACGCCTACATCAAGGCCAACACCGAGGACCTTTACGCCTTGCCCGCCAAGGCCATCGAGTTCCAGCGCACGGCCGCCTATGTCGGCATCGAGCTGGTGCCCGGCACCCGCCGGCTGGCGCTGATGAACTGCCTGCTGCACGGCATGGAAGGCGACGCCGAGGGCGTGGTGCACCTGGGCAACGCCCTCGGCCAGGTCGGCGCCAGGCTGCCCAAGGTCGACGTCATCCTCTCCAACCCGCCGTTCGGCACCGCCAAGGGCGGCGGCGGGCCGACCCGCGACGACCTCACCTACCGCACCAGCAACAAACAGCTGGCCTTCCTCCAGCACATCTACCGCGGCCTCAAGCCCGGCGGGCGCGCCGCCGTGGTGCTGCCGGACAACGTGCTGTTCGAGGCCGGCGTCGGCACCGAGGTGCGCCGCGATCTGATGGACAAGTGCAACCTGCACACCATCCTCCGTCTGCCCACCGGCATCTTCTACGCCCAGGGGGTGAAGACCAATGTGCTGTTCTTCCAGAAGGGCACGACGGATGATCCCCGACAGGAGCAGGGCTGCACCCGGCGGGTATGGGTCTACGACCTGCGCAGCAACATGCCCAGCTTCGGCAAGCGCACCCCGTTCGGCGCCCAGCACCTCAAGGCCTTCGAGGAGGCCTACGGCGAGGCCCCCAACGGCTACAGCCCGCGCGCCGAAAACGTCGAAGGCATCGGCGAGGCGAGCCGCTTCCGCTGCTTCACCCGCGAGCAGATTCGCGAACGCGGCGACTCGCTGGATATTTCCTGGCTGAAGGACGACAGCAGCATCGACGCCGCCGACCTGCCCGCCCCGGAAGTGCTGGCCGGCGAGGCCATGGCCGAACTGACCGAGGCGCTGCGCGAGCTGGATGCGCTGATGCAGGCGCTGGGGGCGGGGGACGAGGCCGAGCAGCAGAAGCGCATGTTGGCGGAGGTGATGGGGTTGGAAGTGGGGGCTGGGGAATGAGGGGCGAGCTGCCTGCTGGCTGGACTGCCTGCACGCTCGGCGACATTGTCGAGCGCATCGAGACGGGCAAGAGCGTCAAATGCGATGAGCGCCCGCCGCAGGGAGCGGAAAACGGGCTGGTAAAGATCAGCGCAGTTACTTGGGGCGAGTTCGACGAGCAGGAAAGCAAGACGCTGTTCGACTCATCGCACCTCAAGCCGGAAGAAAAGATCCAGCTCGGTGATTTCCTGATTTCGCGAGCCAACACGCTTGAGCTGGTTGGCTCCTGCGTAATGGTCAAGAAACTCTCGAAAAACCTCTATCTCAGCGACAAGGTGCTGCGCCTTGTTCTTCCCGACGAGGCTAAGTCTTGGCTGCTGGTCTGTCTGCGTTCGCAGGCTGGCCGAAAGCAGATCGAAAGCCTGGCAACGGGCAACCAGTTGTCGATGCGCAACATTTCCCAGCAGGCGCTGAGAGAAATTCGTATGCCTCTACCACCGCTGGCAGAGCAAACCCGCATCGCCGCCAAGCTCGACGAACTGCTGGCCCAGGTCGATACCCTGAAAGCCCGCATCGACGGCATCCCCGCGCTGCTCAAGCGCTTCCGCCAGTCCGTCCTCGCCGCCGCCGTTTCCGGGCAGTTGACGGAGGAGTGGCGGGCCCTTAACCCGAGCTTGAGTCCAATCTCTGCCGATGACCTGAAAAAAGCTTGGGCTGATGTTTATCGGTCGGATGGCAGGAAATACAAAGAAGCGGACTTGCTTCCCGGAGAGCTTGGATACCCTCTGCCGGATTCCTGGGTGGAAGCCAAGGTTGGTGAGGTTTTCGATGTTTACGTTGGAGCAACGCCGAGCCGTGAAAACACCGTGTTTTGGGGCGGGGCTATTCCTTGGGTAAGCAGCTCTGAAGTGGCTTTCTGCCGCATAAAGGCAACAAGGGAGTCGATCACCGAAGCAGGCTACAATTCTGCATCAACGACCATCCATCCTGTCGGTACGGTCATGTTGGCAATGATCGGTCAGGGTAAAACCCGTGGGCAGCCAGCCATTCTTGATATAGAGGCGTGCCACAACCAGAACACGGCGGCGATCCGGGTTCATCCGGATTATTGCAGCTCCGAGTATCTGTATTACTACCTTTATGAGCGGTACGAAGAGACACGACGTGTCGGTTCGGGAAACAACCAGCAGGCACTGAACAAAAAGGCTGTTCAGTCTCTACCGTTTCCTCTTCCCCCACTCGCCGAACAAACCGAAATCGTCCGCCGCGTCGAGCAACTGTTCGCCTTCGCCGACCAGCTGGAAGCCAAGGTCAAGAATGCCAAGGCGCGCATCGACCGTCTGACTCAGAGCATCCTCGCCAAGGCCTTCCGCGGCGAACTGGTGCCCCAGGACCCCAGCGACGAACCGGCCTGCGAGCTGCTCGCCCGCATCCAGGCCCAGCGCGCCGCCGCGCCCAAGGCCAAGCGTGGAAGGAAAAGCGCATGAAGCGGGTTTTCATTGCCAACTTTGGTCGGGAAAACTACGAGTGGCCCAACTGCTTGCGTCGTTCGACAGTCGCCACCATGAACTCCATCGAGACGCATGATTACTGGCTGGCCGGAGACCGAGAGGCCTTCATCGCGGCCTGCATGGAGCATGAGAGGAGCAGCCGTGGCGCAGTTCCCATCAAGGCGGTGGCATCACGCTGGTTCAACTTGATGAGCACCATCGCCGAGACTTCCGGCGATATCTGGATTCATCGAGAAAAGAACGAACTCTGGTGGACCGAATCGCTGCCGGAACCGCCATCCTTCGAGTTGAGCGAAGAGCCGACGGGGAGAGGGCCAAAGCCCGTCTACGTCTGCCACAAGCCCTGCAAGCCATGGTCGAAAGTCAGCCTGAAGGGGCATCGTCTGGACTGGAACAGCCTGCATCCGAAAGCCAGGGATTTCCTTTCGACAGAGGCCACACTGCAGCAGCTTTCAGCCGGCTATGCGGAGTACGCGCTGGCGTTGGTCCAAGGTGAAGACCTGACCCCTTGGCATGAGAGTTCTCTATGGAAGGAGAAACTGGCGAAGGGCAAGGCATCGTCTGTCGAATCCTTCAGCAACCTGCAGGTTTCTGCATTCCGCATGGCGCGAACAGCTTGGGACACAACCCAAAACGCCAACGGTCAGGAGGAGCTGCGCAGGGTCAAGAACAAGGACTTCGGCTTTGCCAGCGAAGAGGAGCTGAAACTCTATATCGAGGACCTCTTCCGAATGCAGGATGGGCTTTGCATGCTCACGGGCATCCGGATGCAGTTGGATCGAGACTACGACGATGAGGAGCTACTGTGCTCCCTCGATCGAATCGACAGCAACGGACACTACGCCCCGGGAAATCTGCAGATCGTCTGTCGCTTTGCCAACCGCTGGAAGAGCGACAGCGATAATGCCGACTTCATGCGCCTGATCAATCTGGTCAGAAGCACCGCCGGACTATAACTCGCAGCCCTGCGCGCCCATGGCTGAATGCGGGCGGCCGTAAGGTTGAAAAACTCCCGAATGACCGTGACGGAAGGAACCTGACCATGCTCAATGCAGTACTGGCTGGCAAGAAGCGCGGCACCGGTTTGCAGGGCCTGCAGGAGGCACTGGAGCAGGCGGAGGGAGCCGAGGATGTGCTGACGGCCAGCGTCTTCGAGCGCCTGGCCTACCTGCCGGAAAACCTGTTGTCGGTCGTGCTCTCGGATCTGCTGGGTGAGCCCTTTGGTCCCCTGCAGAGCATCGACTACTGGCCATCTTGGTATCTGCAAGACGGCACCCGTGTCGAACCTGACGTGCTGCTGCAGGACGCTCAGTGTTCATTGCTGGTGGAAGCCAAGCGGCATGACCATGCACGCCAGCAAGATCCTCAACAACTGGCTAACGAGCTGTTGTCCGGATGGCGAGAAGGGTTTCTGTCCGCCCCTTGCATTCTGCTTACGCTGGGTGGGCTGAAGTACTACGGCGAGGCCGTCCAGCAGCAGCTGCTGGACGAATTGCTTCCCCTTTTGCCAGCCGGCAGCGCTGCACGCTTCAGGCTGATATGCCGAAGCTGGCAGCAACTGTATCGGGCGCTGGAGAAGCACCTGCCTCCCGGTTCGCCCGCAGGCTGCCTGCGCCTGCTGGATGACATCGCTCGCTGTTATGCCTGGCATGGCTTGCGCACCCGTCCGATGCGCTGGCTTGGTGATCTGCAGCCGTTCGCACTCAACACCCACCCCGGCGCATTTGCCGCCTGGAGCATGAAATGACAGGGACTTTGCAAGACGCCTTGCTTGATGTGCGCAAGGCTTACCGCCTGCTGGGCGACTACCAGCAGCGGATGTTCGAGTTGCTGGGCCATATCCGCGAACGGCTCGGTGCTGCGGTGTACCACCACGAATACGTGTATCCGCTACCGCAAGGTCTGGACGGACTGGAGAAGCGCGACAACAGCGGTTGGCGCTACTTGCCGTTTTATGACTTATCGGCGATCTGGCTGAAAAGCAATGGCCAGGAGGCTCCCTGGGACAATCACTTGCCCGGTGATCTGATGTTCGGCGCCTGGATTCGCAGTGATACCGGTTTTGACAAGTACAGCGGCCAGTTCAGCTCCGAGCCGGTCGAGCAAACCCACAGCGAGCTGGTGCTGTCGGTCGTCGTTTGCGACAAACCTGCCGACCAGCCCTGCAACTGGTACTACAAGATCTGGCACAGCGTCGGTTACCCGGAAGATGGCGAGGTGAACGCCGCCGATCTGCCCGGCTACCGCTGTTTTGCCAAAGCGATACCACTTGAGCGGTTGGCGAACAAGGTGGCTATCGCGGCCGCCCTCGACGAGTGGTGCGTGTTGGCCAGCCAGCAGCTCGATGTGCCTATCGACACCTTTAGCGCTTAGGACACCAACATGGCCATTCCTGATTTTCAGTCCGTCATGCGCCCGGTACTGGCTGCTGTCGCCAATGGCGCCCCGCTGGCGCTGAGCGAGCTGCGCGAACGTATCGCCAATGAGTTCCAGCTCAGCGAGAAGGAACGCAGCGAGCGCCTGCCTTCCGGCAAGCAGACAGTGATTAACAACCGGGTCGGCTGGGCGCGTACCTACCTGAACAAGGCGGGTCTGTTGAGCATTCCGGCCAAGGGGCTGGTGCAGATCACCGAGCGCGGGTGCGAGGCGCTGGACAACGGCCCGGCACGCATTACCGTGGGCTGGCTCAAGCGCTACCCGGAGTTTGCCGAGTTCCACGCCGCCAGCCCAGTCAGCACTACGACGCCTGCGGTGCAGGTCGAGACGGTCGAGGAGACCACTCCCGACGAGCAACTGGCCGACGCGCACCAGGCACTGATGCAGTCTCTGGCCGACGAACTGCTGGCTCAGGTGCGTGCCGCTTCGCCGCTGTTCTTCGAGCAACTGGTGGTGGACCTGATGATCGCCATGGGATACGGCGGCTCCCGCAAGGAAGCCGGCCGCGCCACCCAGGCGACTGGCGATGATGGCATCGACGGCATCATCAAGGAGGACAAGCTCGGTCTGGACGTGATCTACCTGCAGGCCAAACGCTGGAGCAACACCGTGCACCGCCCGGAGATCGACAAGTTCATCGGCGCGCTGACCCGCCAGCGCGCCCGCAAGGGCGTGTTCATCACCACCTCGGAGTTCTCCGCCGGCGCCCGCGAGGCGGCGCTGGGACTGGATATCAAGGTGGTGCTGATCGACGGCAGCGAGCTGGCCCGGCTGATGGTGGAGAACAACCTCGGCTGCAGCGTGAAGCAGGTTTACGAGGTCAAGCAGCTGGATAGCGACTACTTCAGCGAAGACTGAATCTTGCCCTGAGCGCATCTGCAACGGAGCTCCTCGAAATGCCCCTGCAGAGCCGAGTCGATCAGCACAGCTAGCGGCATGCCGTCTCCGCGCGAGGCGCCTTAATGGGCAAGCGTGGCCGCCTGCACAAGCGTCCCCCGTAGGCGCGGGGATGAGCGAAAGCCTGCTCCACGCTTTACCGCGCCGTTGAGCTCGTTCGGCGTGCCTTTCTCCGGTCGCCAGTCTTGCGGCCGCTAGCCATACATTCACCGCAACTTCGGCAGGCCGGAATCGGTGGCCGGCTCCCGGCCAGTCGGATCGGTCCGACGACTACGTCCCCGCTCGCGGCATCGGTCGTCCGATAGTCGGGACAGTGTGTCGCGATCCTCTAGGCTTTAAGGATGTGCATTGGCACAAGTGGCCGTCATCGGCAATTCTCGGTAGCGAGTCGGCGCCGGGGAGGATGAGCGGAGTTCTTCGCCGTGGCGGCGGCAGGTTCGGTCCAGGTGAGGCTCGCGCCTTCGCGCCCGGGGCGGGGGATGCGGGGGCGTGCGGCATCGGCTCTTTCATGTGCAGGAGGGTGAAATGACCAGGCATTCCGAAACATCCCATCACGAAGAAGCGGCTCATCAGGGCCATCAGGAAGGGGCGTCCGGCGGCAGGGCCGCCGCAGTGGACGAAGTGCCGGACCGGGAGACCGCCGCGCGCCGCGAAGAGGCGGCCGCGGCCTTCGCCTCCGCGCCGCCCGCCGAGATGGCGGCTCCCGCGGTGCAGGCCGCCGGCACGGGGCTGGGTTCGGCAGGGAGCCGGGTGAAGGAGGGTATCGTCGGCAGCCTGCGCGGGATCGACGAGGTGGAGTCGCAGATCGTCTCGCTGGTGCGCGGCACGGTTTCCCAGAGCCTGCAGGCGACGGGGGGAACGGCCGACGAACTGGTGTCGACCACCCGGGACGTCGTCCGGGGTGCGCTCCAGGCCAGCGAGGAGGTGGGCGTGGGGCTGGTGACCAGCACCAAGAGCGTGGCTAAGGGGCTGGTGCTCGGCGTGCAGGACGTGGGCGGCGACGTGGCGACGGCGGCGGCGGAGCTGGTGGAATCCGTGGTGCGCAATGCCGCTTCCATGGGCGCCGATGTCGGCGTCACGGCCAAGCGCGCGGTGGACGGCGTGGCCGAGGCGGTCGCCGAGACGGGCGGCAACGTCGGCTCGGTGGTGGTGCGGGCGGCCGAGGCGGCGATCCGGGCGACGGAGGAGATAGGCCACGTGGCCGTCGGGGCGGTGAAGGGACTGCTGATCGGCGTGATAGGCGGGGTGCGCGAGGTGCTCGGGGCGGTGCTGCCGCGGGCACAGACCGGCGCCGAGGCGTCCAGTGAGCCGCCCCGCGAGCGGGCGATCGCGCCGCCGGAGCACCGGGAGGAGGCCGCGCCGCCGCACGAACATCCCCACCATGAGCGCAAGGCCGGCTGAGCCCGGCCGGCCGGGCGGGCGCCGGGCGGTCCCGCCGCTCGCCGCCTATCCTTCGAGCAGCCGGGCGGCACGGTCCGTCACTTCCCAGGGCAGGCCGAGATCCATGCGGCCCATCTGGCCGTAGGCAGCGAGCCGGCGGAAGAAGCCCTGGCGCGACTGGGCCGGCAGGCTGCGCAGGCCGAACTGGCGCACGATGCCCGCCGGCCGGAAGTCGAAATGCCGGGCCACCAGCGCCGAGAGCGTGCCGTCGTCGCGCCGACCGGTGCCGAAGGTCTCCACCTGCACGCTGACCGGGCGGGCGATGCCGATGGTGTAGGACAGCTGCACCTCGCATTCCTCGGCCAGGCCGGCGGCGATCAGGTTCTTCGCGGCATAGCGCGCGGCGTAGGCGCCGATGCGGTCGATTCGCGCCGGGCCCTTGCCGGACAGCGCCGCGCCGCCGTGGCGGGCGAAGCCGCCGTAGGTGTCCATGGCGGTCTTGCGGCCGGTGAGCCCGGAATGCACGCCGGGGCCGCCTTCGACGAAGGGCCCGTCCGGGTTCACGAAGATCCGGGTGTGGCGGTCGAGGCCGATCGGCTCGTCGGCGAACGCGGGGCGGATCACCGCCTCCATCAGGTCGTCGCGCAGGCGGCCCTGCCGGCCGGCGCACGCGGCCTCGTGGCTGGCGAGCAGGGTCAGGCTGTGGATGCGTGCCGGCCGGCCCTGGCGGTACTCGACGCCGACCTGGGCGCCGCCGTCGGGGCGCAGGCCGGGGAGCAGCCCCTGCAGCCGCACCGCCGTCAGCCGGCGGGCGAGCTTGTGCGCCAGCCAGATCGGCAGGGGCATGAAGCCCGGCGTCTGGTGGCAGGCGTAGCCGAACACGGTGATCTGGTTGCGGGCCGGAATCCGCTCGATCTCCTCCTCGGACAGGCTGCGCTCGTCGGCCTGGGTCCAGCCTTCGGACAGCGGTCCGGTGAAGGTGGTCATCACCGAGCAGGTGCGCGGATTGAAGCTGGCCTCCTGGTAGCCGATCTGCGCGATCACCTGGCGGGCCAGGGTCGGGATGTCGACCGACACGTCCGCCGGCAGGCTGGCGGCGACGAACAGCACGCCGGTGGAGACGGCGCATTCCACCACCATGTTGGCCAGCGGATTGAGGCGCAGGAGGTGATCGACGACGGCGTCGCTGATCACGTCGCACAGCTTGTCCGGATGCCCTTCGGTGACCGACTCCGAGGTGAAGACGAAATCGTGGCGCATGGCTTCATCCTGGCGAATGGGGCGGCCGGCGCGTGGCCGGCTTGGCCAACTGGTTGACGATGAGGGGGAGGGCGACGCCGCCGGCCACCACGGCCAGGTCGACGAGCCCGAGCGGCGCGAGCTGCAGCAGGCTGCGCAGCGGCGGGAGGAGCGGGCAGGCGAGCTGGGCGGCGCCGGTGCCCGCCAGGGTCAGCTCCAGGGTCCGGTTGCGCGGCAGGTCGCCGGCTCCCGGCCAGTCGCGCACCGCGCTGCGGCAGGTCCAGGCATGGGCGATCTGCGCCAGGGACAGGGTGGTGAAGGCCAGCGTCGAGGCCTGCGGGCCGAGGCCGTAGCGCAGCCGGCCGTAGCCCAGGGCGGCCGCGGCGCCGGCGGTCAGCAGCAGCGATTCGCGCGCCGCCCGCCGCAGATCGGCGCGGCCGACGATGGGCTCGTCCGGATCGCGCGGCGGCCGGCTCAGCACGTCGGGCTCGGGCGCCTCCACGGCCAGCGCCAGCGCCGGCGCCACGTCGGTCGCCAGGTTGATCCACAGCAACTGCAGGGGCGTGAGCGGCTGGCCCAGGCCGGCGGCGATCGAGAAGAACATCAGCTCGATCTCGCTCAGATTGGTCGACAGCAGGTAATGGACCGACTTGCGGATGTTGGCGTAGATGGTGCGACCGCGGCCGATGGCGGTCAGCATGGTCTCCAGTTCGTCCTCCTCCAGCACCACGTCGGCCACGCTGCGGGCCACGTCGGTGCCGCCGCGGCCCATGGCCACGCCGACGTCGGCGCATTTGAGCGCCGGTCCGTCGTTGATGCCGTCGCCGGTCATCGCCACGACCCGGCCGGCGCGCTGCAGCGCCTGGACGATCTGCAGCTTCTGGGCCGGGCTGACGCGGGCGAAGGCGTGGGTGCGCCGGGTCAGCCCGGCCAGGACGTCCGGCTCCAGCCGGTCGAGGGCGGCGGAATCGAGGATCGACAGCGGCGGCCCGCTCCCCGACAGATCCAGCCGGGTGCCGATGGCCTGGGCGGTGGCGCTCTGGTCCCCGGTGATCATCACCGTCTCCACGCCCGCCTGGTGGAAGCGCCGGATGACCTCGACGGCGCCGTCGCGCAGCGGATCGGCCATGCCCGCCAGGCCGAGCCAGACCAGCACCTGGCCGTCGTCGGCGTTCCACTTCTCCTCCCGGGTGAAACCGTAGGCGAAGCCCAGCACCCGCAGGGCCCGCCCGGCCATGCCCTCGTTGGCGGCGAGGATGTCCTGGCGCGTGTCGTCGCCCAGCGGGCAGCGGCGGCCGTCGCGCAGATAGCTGCCGCACAGCGCCAGCACTTCCGGCGGGTTGCCCTTGACCGCCAGCAGCCGCCGGCCCGCCGCGCCGCGGTGCAGCGTGCTCATGAACAGGCGGCTCTGGGAGCGGTAGTTCGCCGCCAGCACCGGGCGCTTGGCGCGCAGCCCGGACACGTCGACGCCGCCGTCCAGGGCCAGGGCGAGCAGGGCGTTCTCGGTCGCCGAGCCGTGCAGCGTCGGCGCGCCGGGCGGGCCTTCCAGGGTGGATTCGTTGCACAGCGCCGCGATCTGCAGCAGCCAGCGCAGGTTGCGCGAGGGTTCCAGCTGGCGCACGTCGACGGCGCCGTCGCCGCCGGTGCCGACTTCCACGACGCTCATGCGGTTGCAGGTGAGCGTGCCGGTCTTGTCCAGGCAGATCACCTGCACCGAGCCCAGAGTTTCGACCGCCGACAGCTTGCGCACCAGCACCCGGTGCTTGCGCATGTCGGAGATGCCCAGGGCCAGGGTGGTCGTGGCCACCGTCGGCAGGCCCTCGGGAACGGCGGCCACGGCCAGGGAGACGGCCGCCTTGAGCATCGGCAGGAGGCCAAGGCCGCGGACCAGGCCGGTGGCGAAGACGGCGGCGCAGATCCCCCCGGACAGCAGCACGAGGCGGTTGCCGAGGTGGGCCAGCTGCTTCTGCATCGGCGTCTCGGGTGCCTGCGCCTCGCCGATCAGCGACTGGATGCGGCCGATCTCCGTGTAGTCGCCGGTGGCGGTGACCAGCAGCAGGCCGCTGCCGCCGGTCACCGTGGTGCCCATGTAACCCATGTTGCGGCGGTCGGAGAGCGGAACGCGGGCCTCGGCCAGCGCCGCGCTGGTCTTGGCCACCGGCAGGCTCTCGCCGGTGAGGCTGGATTCGTCGATGCTGAGCTGGGCGGCCTCGACCACCCGGCCGTCGCCGGGCACGTAGCTGCCCGGCTGCAGCTCGACGAGATCGCCCGGCACTATCTCCTCCGGCCGCCGTTCGACGCGGCGGCCGTCCCGCCGGACCGCGTTGGGCTGCAGGACCGTGCGGGTGAGGGTGCTGATGATGCGCTCGGCCTGCCGTTCGGTGAGAAAGCCGATCAGCGCGTTGGCCAGCAGCACCACGACGATGGCGCCGGCATCGACCAGGCCCCCGGTGATCGCCGAGAGCCCTGCCGAGCCGGCCAGCAGCAGTGCGGGCAGGCTGCGGAACTGCGTAAGGAGCATGGCCAGCGCCGAGCGCGGCACCGCCTCGGCGAGCAGGTTCGGGCCGTAGCGCTGCAGCCGCTCGGCGGCCGCCGCGTCGCTCAGGCCGGCGCCGGGAACGGTCCCGAAGTGGCGGATGAGCGCCGCGGCCTCCCAGGTGTGCCAGGCGCCGGTGGGCTGCTCCACGGCATGTCCGGCGAGCCGGCGGATCGCCCGCAGCTCGGCGTTTTCCCGGGAGCGCCGGACGCCCCGGAGTCGGGCCGATGCGCTGGCCGCGGACGTTGGCGGCCCGGGCTGGAAGCGTTCGTGCAGCGCCTCGAGAATCCAGCCGCGCAGCTGGTCGAGAGAGAGGCCGGGGTCGAACGCCACCAGCAGGGTGCCGGTGAGCGGGTTGGCCTGTCGCTGTCGCACGGCCGCTTCGCGCCCCAGGCGCTGCTCGAGATGCGCCGCCACAGCCGGGGTGCGATACAGGCCGCGGACCCTGAAGCGGGCGCGGCCGGGGACCGTGGAGTGCAGGAGCTCCAGGAGCGTGGACGGCACGATGTCCCCCGATAGGCGAGCCATCGGTTATTTGTAGTACGCACGTGCCGGATGCGCGAATCGAGGGGCCGCGCGGCAGGCCGGTCCGGCGACGGCTTCATCGTCGGGGGATGGGAGGCGCGGCGGGGAAACTGCGCTCCGGCCTTCCGCTCGCCGAAGCGCCGGGGAGGCGGGATCAGATCAGGGCGGCGACCAGGGCGACGGCCGAGCGCTCGATGACGGTTTCCACCAGCTTGCTGGCGAAGCGGTCGACCAGACCTTCGGTGGCCCGGGCCAGCTCGGAGCGGGGGGCGGGACGCTGGGCGGCGCTCGGATGCCGCACGATGCCCAGCGAGCCGAGCGCCTGGAGGATGCGCTGGGCGTCGATCCGGTCGGTGTCGTAGCGGACCAGTAGGCTGCCGGTGGTGACGTTGGTCTCCACAGACAGGACGCCTGCCTGGCCGGCGAGGTGCTCACGGGCGGTGCGTGCCTTGCTGTCGTTGCGCCGCAAGGCGGAGGAGCGAACCCGCAGGCGGCCGGGCAGATGATGAAGGTAGGCGGTCATCCGAACTCTCTGAAAAGCAGCGGTATTGGAATAGGCGCGATCACAGCAGACGCGAATGACAACCATGTTACCCGTAGGGTGGGAGGCCGGGGGCGCCGACGGACGGAAGGGGCTGCCCTACAGATTCCCAGGCAGGCGGCTCCGGGACTGGCGTCTATGCTGGAAGGGGTGTGCGGAGCACCGATGGAGCCGGCGAGCGGGTCCATCGATCCTGTCCTGGGGTGAGCAGCCATACGGCATGGCGAGCGGTCCGCGGTTGCCGAGCGTCGGGCTCGGACGGGCAACGGATGCTTGTCGCAACAGTGGGGCAAGAGCGGTTCTTATCCACTCAACGTCATGGAGAGCGCATATGGCTGCGTTGGACGATGTCTTGAAAGGCAACCTCCTGGTCGGCGTCGTGGTGGGCGTGGCCGCCACGGCGCTGGCGCCGGTGCTGCTGGCGGCGGGGCGGCCGTTGCTGCGCTCCGCGGTCAAGACCGGCATCCTGATGTACGAGCGCGGGCGCGAGTCCGTGGCCGAGCTGCGGGAGCTGGTCGAAGACGCGGCGGCGGAGGCGCACGACGAGCTCGTCAGGTCCCAGGAGGCCGAGGCCGCCGCGGCCGCCGGGATGGTCGCCGCCTCGGCCGAAGCCGGGGAATCCGCTTCCGACAAGACGGGAGAGCCGCAATGAGCCCGCAGCAGGCCTGGATCGCCCATTCGACGCAGGGCCGCACGCGCCTGCAGATGCCGGCCCTGCGCGGCGACCGGGGCGGGCTCGAATCCATCGCGAAGCGGCTCGGGCAGGTCGATGCGCTGGACGGCGTCACCGCCAACCCGGCCACCGGCAGCCTGGTCCTGCTCCATCGGGCCGGATGGGGCGAACTGGCCGAGCGCATCGAGCGCAGCGGCGTGCTGCGCATCGAGGGGCCGCTGCCCGACATGGCGCCGCTCTCGCGCTGGGTCGCCGGAGTCGCCGACCGCCTGGACGCCGAGGTGCGGAGCAACACCAGCGGCAGCCTCGACCTCGGCTCGCTGGGCTTCGTCCTGATGATGGGCGCCTCCGCCCTGCAGCTGGCGCGGGGACAGGTGCTCGGGCCGGCGTCGAACCTGTTCTTCCTGGGGCTCACGTCCCTAGCCAGGTCCTTTCGGGATGCGGCGACCAGGCCGCCGCCGGAGGCCTGAAGGCGGTCAGTCCGGGCTGTTGCGCCGGCAGGGGATGCCGATGGCCAGGCACTGGTCGTACAGCCGGCGCAGGGGGGCAGGGGCGTCGTGCAGGGTCTCGATGACCTCGCCGTCGTAGCAGAGGTGCAGGGACCATTGCCCCATATGATCGGTCAGTAGTTCCACGCAGAGCGTCCGCTCGGGTTGTCCCTCGGGCGCGATTCGACGGTCGTCTCCCATGGCAGCGTTCCTCCGGCTGTACGAAGGTCTTAATCTGCTCGGCCGGTGTGACAGAAAATGCATCGATCGGTAACCGTTCGTCGGCCGTACTCCTTTCCCTTTCCGACGGCCTGCGCGTTGCCGCCCCAGGCGATCCCATTGATCTGCGGCGCTTTTTCCGGGCGCTGCGCTGATCCAGGTCGTGCTCACAGTCCGCCGCTCCGCCGCGGACTGTGACCGGGTTCGTATTACTGAAAAGATCCGCCGGCTAGATTCCCCTCATCTCAACGCCAAGGAGGGCATACGGATGAGTATCGACACCATCATTTCGCTGGGACTGGCCGGCTGCGGTCTGTTCGCTTCGGGTCTCTACCTGGAGGGCCTGACCCGGCCCGGGGTACGCCCGGAGCCCGAGTCGGAGGATGTCGTGGACGACGAGGTGCTGTTCTGCGGCTGGGACAGCTTCACCCCCGGCGAGCGGCGCCGGCGGCTGGCGCTCTATCAGCGCCGGGTGCGGGCGAGGATCGCCGAGCAGGAGCGGGCCTGGCTGAGAGCCCGGCTGCGGGAGAGCTCCGCGCTCGCCGGCAACGAAGACCGGAATGCGGACCGCCTCTGACGCGGATCGCCTCTCCGAGGGGGCGCCTGTCGGCCTCCCCGCACTTCATCGCCATGGAAGACAATCGATGACCATTGAAACCATTCTTTCCCTGGCCCTCGTCGGCAGCGGCGCCCTCACGGCCGGTCTGTACCTGGCCGGGCTGGAGCGGAGCGGGGCGCGCCGCAAGGGCGAGGAGATCGACGAGCACGAAGAGCCCTTCTCCGGCTGGGACTGGCTCTCGGCCGACCAGCGCCACCGGCGCCTGGCGCACTATCACCGCAGGCTGGCCGGAAGGCTCTCCGAACGGGAGATGGCCTGGCCGAAGCGGCGATTGCGCTAGCCGGGGCAGGAAAAAGGGGCAGGTCGACGACCTGCCCCTTTTCGTTCCGGCCCGCGGTTCTCCGGCCGGACGGCTAGCGGTCCGGCTTGGGATCGGGACTCATCAGGGCGGTGCAGAACAGCGCGACCAGCCCCATGCCGATCAGGTAGAGGACGACGTAGCGGGGCTCGCCGTCAGCCATTTCCAGCAGCTGGGTCGACAGCATGGGCGCGAAGCCGCCGCCGAGGACGCCCGCCAGCTGCACCGACAGGGAGATGCCGCTGTAGCGGATCTCGGTGGGGTACTGGCGGGCGAACAGCAGGGATTCGGGCGCGTAGAGGATCGGGAAGACCACGCCCACGGCCAGCACCATCGCCCACCACACCAGCTGCTCGTCCCGGGTTCCCAGCAGGGCGAAGAATGGCTGGACGAAGGCGCAGAGCAGCAGCAGACCGCAGAAGTACAGGCGCCTCTGGCCGATCCTGTCCGACAGGTGGCCGCACAGCGGCATGGTGACCAGGGACAGCACCGCGCCGGCACCGATGGCGGCGAGCAGATCGGCCCGCGGAATCCCCAGCTGGTTGGCGGCGTAGGCCAGGGCGAAGGTCACCGACATGTAGAACCAGGCGTTCTCGGCACTGCGTGCGCCGATGATGGTCAGGGTCTCGCGCGGATACCGGCGCAGCACCTCCAGCAGGGGCAGCCGCACCTTGCGGTTCTGCCTTTCGAGCTGCTGGAAGTCGGGCGATTCGGGCACCTTCAAGCGGATCAGCCAGCCCACCCCGAGCAGCAGGATGCTGGCGAGGAAGGGCAGCCGCCAGCCCCAGGCCAGCATGTCCGCCTCCGGCAGCCGTGCGACCGCGCCCATGGCCAGGGACGACAGGATCAGGCCGGCGCCGACCCCGGTCTGCGGCAGGCTACCGTAGAACCCCTTGCGGCCCGGCGGGGCGTGCTCGACCGCCATCAGCACCGCGCCGCCCCATTCGCCGCCGACCGCCATGCCCTGCAGCAGACGCATGGCAACCAGCAGGATCGCCGCCCAGTAGCCGATTTGCTGGTAGGTCGGGATGAGGCCGATGGCGATGGTGGGGATACCCATCATCAGCAGGGTCAGCAGCAGCATGGATTTGCGGCCCAGGCGATCGCCGAAGTGGCCGAAGACGATGCCGCCCAGGGGCCGGCCGAGGAAGCCCACGGCATAGGTGGCGAACGCCGCGAGCACGCCGCTGATGGGATCGAGGGCGGGGAAGAAGATCTTGTTGAAGATCAGCGCGGCGGCGGTGCCGTACAGGAAGAAGTCGTACCACTCGATGGTGGTGCCGGCCATGCTGGCCAGACCAGCCAGACGATGGGGCCGGAGGCGGGTCGCTGTCGACGCGCCATGGGCGGAAATCGCTTCGTTCATGGATGCCTCTGCGTAATTGTTGTTGTGCGAGGTTCGTGTGAAGCCGACTGCGCTGCAGGTTCCGGTTCCTGTCGCGGACCCTGTCGTTCCCGGCCGTCAAGTCCGATGCTAGCAGGGCGGGCCTCTCCGGCAATGCGGCGGCGCGCAGAGCCGGGTTGCGTTTCTGCACAGGTGCATCCGCGGGCTGGGCAAGGCGGCGGCGGCGCTGCATGATCGGGTCTGGCGTTTCTCCCAAGGCACGGGACATGGACTGGGACAATCTTCGCTTCTTCCTCGAACTGTCGAGGGCGGGAAAACTGACGGTGGCGGCCCGCCGCCTGGGCGTCGACCACACAACGGTGGCGCGGCGGGTGCAGGCGCTGGAGAAGGCCCTGGGACAGCCGCTGTTCATCCGCGGCGGCTCGGGCTACAGCCCGACGGAGGTGGGGCGCCGGCTGCTGGCCCAGGTCGAGGCGATGGAAAGCGCCTATCTGGCCATCGAGCGGGACGATGCCGATTCGGCCGACAACCTGTCCGGCCTGGTGCGGATCGGCGCCACCGAGGGTTACGGGATCGAGCTGCTGGCCGGGCAACTGGCGACCCTGAGCCGGCGCTATCCCCATCTGGGCGTCGACCTGCTGGCCGTGCCGCGCATGGTCCACCTGGCCCGCCACGAGGCGGACATCGTCATCACTCTGGACCGCCCCGAGCGCGGCCCCTACATCATCACCCGGCTGACCGACTACGTGCTGCGCCTCTACGCCTCGGCGGACTATCTGGCCGGCCATCCGCCGATCCGCGGGCGCGACGACCTGCGCCAGCACTGCTTCGTCAGTTACATAGAGGATCTGCTCTACAGCAAGGAGCTGCACTACCTGGACGAGATCGGCCGGCCGCGGCAGATCGCCCTGCGCAGCACCAGCATCCTCGCTCAGCAGCGCGCCGCCGCGGCCGGCGCCGGGATCGCCATCCTGCCCAGTTTCGCGGCGCGCCGGGATCCCGCGCTGGTGGAGCTGCTCGCCGACGAGGTGGAGTTCACCCGCACCTTCTGGATGCTGATGCCGGTGGAGAGCAAGGACCTAGCGCGGATGCGGGTGACCTGGGACTTCCTGCGGGAAACGGCGGCGCAGCACCAGGACCTGCTGATGGGGCGTTGAACCCTTCTTTCAGCCTGGCGATGCTTCCGTTCCCGTTGCCCATCACGGATGAATCCGCTCCTACAGGCCGGACATGCCCTGTGGGAGCGAACCTGTTCGTGGTTGCAGGCAGCGCCTATCGCGGAGCAGTAGGCCGCTCCTACAGCGGGTAGTGGGCCAGCTCGCGGGCGATCAGCAGGCGCTGGATCTCGCTGGTGCCCTCGTAGATCTGGGTGATCCGCGCATCGCGGTAGTAGCGCTCCACCGGATAGTCCTCCAGATAGCCGTAGCCGCCGTGGATCTGGATGGCCTTGGAGCAGACCCGTTCGGCCATTTCCGAGGCGAACAGCTTGGCCTGGGAGGCCTCCGACAGGCAGGGCAGCCCGGCGCTCTTCAGCCGTGCGGCGTGCAGGATCAGCAAGCGTGCGGCGTTGAGCCGGGTGTGCATGTCGGCCAGCAGGTTGGCGATGCTCTGGTGTTCGGCGATCGGCTTGCCGAACTGCACCCGCTCGCGGGCGTAGGCCAGGGCCGCCTCGAAGGCCGCGCGGGCGATGCCGAGGGCCTGGGCGGCGATGCCGATGCGCCCGCCCTCTAAGTTGGAGAGGGCGATGGCCAGGCCCTTGCCGCGTTCGCCGAGCAGGTTCTCCGCCGGGATGCTGCAGCCGGCCAGCGTCACCGCGCAGGTGTCGGAGGCGCGCAGGCCCATCTTGTGTTCGCTGCGCTCGACCACGAAGCCGGGGGTGTCGGTGGGCACCAGGAAGGCCGACAGGCCCTTCTTGCCCAGTTGCGGATCGGTCACCGCGAAGACGATGGCGAGCCTGGCGCGGCGGGCGTTGCTGACGAACTGCTTGGCGCCGTCGAGCACCCAGCGGCCGTCCTTCAGCTCGGCGCGGGTGCGCAGGTTGTGGGCCTCCGAGCCGGCCTGCGGTTCGGTCAGGCAGAAGCAGCCGATCGCGCGGCCGGCGGCCAGCTCGGCCAGCCAGGCGTCCTTCTGCGCCTGGCTGCCGTACTGCAGCAGCGGGCCGCAGCCGACCGAGTTGTGGATGCTCATCAGCGCGCCGGCGGCGCCGTCGCCGGCGGAGATTTCCTCCACGGCGAGGGCGTAGGCGACGTAGTCGATGTAGCTGCCGCCCCATTGCTCCGGCACCACCATGCCGAGCAGGCCCAGTTCGCCCATCTGCGCCACCAGGGCGTCGTCGATCCAGCCGGCCTTCTCCCAGTCGCGGGCGCGCGGGGCGATCTCGCGGCGGGCGAAGTCCCGGGCCAGGTCGCGGATCATGCGTTGCTCTTCGCTCAGTTCGATGTCCTGCATCGCGCTCACCTCTCGTTCGGTCAGGCCTGACGGCGGGGTTTGCTGGCGCCGGCCGGCTGGAAATCGGCGAAGAAGGCCTGCACCCGCTTCGCATCGACCTCGGCGAGAGTCGGCGGATTCCAGCGCGGCGTCTTGTCCTTGTCGACCAGCAGGGCACGCACGCCCTCCATGATCTCGCCCTTGGCGAACCACTGGCGGTCCAGGTGCAGCTCCAGGGCGAAGCAGTCGGCCAGCGAGAGTTCGCCGCCGCGGCACAGCAGCTCCAGGGTCGCGCACAGGGCCAGCGGCGAACGGCCGTCCAGCAGCCGGACGGTCTCCTCGGCCCAGTCGCGATATTCCGGACGCCGTTCGGCCTGCAGCGAGGCGCGGATGGCGGGCACGTCCGGCTGGGAGAAGTGCGCCTCGATGGCCGGGTGCAGGGCCTTCAGCTCCGCGCCGGCCAGGCGACTGGCCGCCAGGGTCGCGAGCAGGGTGCGCAGCGCCTCGGCCGGGTGCACGTTCCAGCGCATCTCGTCCAGGCAGCGGTCCAGCTCGGCGAACTGCTCGCTGGGCAGGCACCAGTCGGCCAGGCCGGCGTAGAGGGCGTCGGCGCTGCGGATCGTCACGCCGGTGACGCCCAGGTAGGTGCCCAGCTCGCCCGGCAGGCGCGAGAGGAAGTAGCTGCCGCCGACGTCCGGGAAGTAGCCGATGCCCACCTCCGGCATGCCCATCCTGGTCCGCTCGCTGATCACCCGCAGCGCGGCACCCTGGACCAGGCCCATGCCGCCGCCTAGGACGAAGCCGTCCATCAGCGCCAGCACCGGTTTCGGGTAGGCGTGGATGTACTGGTCGAGGGCGTATTCCTCGACGAAGAAGACGTCGTGCTGGCCGTCGGCCCGCAGGTAGCTGTCGTACAGCCAGCGGATGTCGCCGCCGGCGCAGAAGGCCTTCTCGCCGTTGGCACGCAGGACCACAGCGAGGATTTCCGGGTCCGCGGCCCATTTCTGCAGCTGCCGGTGCAGGAGGCGGACCATGGGCAGGTTGAGGGCGTTCAGACCGGCCGGGCGGTTGAGGGTGAGGTGGCCGATGCGGTTGCGCACCGCCGCCAGTACGGGGGCTTCGCTCATGCCTGGGCATCCTTGCGGTAGAGGTTGATGATGGCCGAGAAATCCAGGCCGCCGTGGCCCTGGGCGCTGAAGGTCTGGTAGAGCTGCTGGGCGAGGGCGCCGAGGATCACCGGCTGGCGGGCCTGCTTCGCCGCTTCGCTGGCCAGGCCCAGGTCCTTGAGCATCAGGTCGGTGCCGAAGCCGCCGGTGTAGCCGCGGGCGGCGGGGACGTTGTCCATGACGCCGGGGAAGGGGTTGTAGGTGTCGGAGCTCCAGCAGCGGCCGCTGGAGGTGTTGAGGATGCCGGCCAGCACCTGCGGGTCCATGCCCAGGGCGACGCCCAGGCTCATGGCCTCGGCGACGCCGATCATGGAGATGCCGAGCAGCATGTTGTTGGCCACCTTGGCGACCTGGCCGTTGCCGGCGCCGCCGCAGTGGACGATGTTCCGGCCCATGGCGGCGAGGACCGGTTGGGCGCGGTCGAAATCGGCCGCCTCGCCGCCGACCATGAAGGTCAGGGTGCCGGCGGCGGCGCCGCCGGTACCGCCGGACACCGGCGCATCGAGCATCGGGTTGCCGTGCGCGCGGGCGGCGGCGGCCACTTCCCGGGCGCTCAGCGGGTCGATGGTGGAGCTGTCGATCAGCAGGACGCCGGGGCGGACGTGGGCCAGCAGGCCGTCCTTGCCGAGATAGACGCCCTTCACGTGGGCGGAGGCGGGCAGCATGGTGATGACCAGCTCGGCGTCCGTGCCGGCCACGGCGGCCGGGGAAGCCGCCGGCGTGGCGCCGGCCTCCGCCAGGCCGGCCAGGGCCGCCTCGGACAGATCGAAGACGGTCAGCCGATGGCCGGCCTTGAGCAGGTTGCGGGCCATGGGCGCGCCCATGTTGCCGAGTCCGATGAATCCGATGTGCATGGTGGTGTCCTCTTGTTCTTGTTATGGGATGGGGCGGCTGGCGCCGGCTGTAGGAGCAGATTTATCTGCGAAAACTAGAAGCATCGTGAATGAATTCGCTCCTAATGGCTCTCCGGCGAGGAACCTCGTCAGCGGTTCCTGAAGCTGGGCTTGCGCTTCTCGACGAAGGCGGCCATGCCTTCCTTCTGGTCCTCGGTGGCGAAGGTCGAGTGGAACAGCCGGCGCTCGAAGTGGATGCCCTCGGCGAGGGTGGTCTCGAAGGCGCGGTTGACCGCGTCCTTGGCCATCATGGCGATGGGCGCGGACATCTGGCTGATCTTCTCGGCGGCGGCCAGGGCTTCCTCGATCAGCCGGTCGGCCGGCACCAGGCGGCTGACCAGGCCGCAGCGCTCGGCCTCCTGGGCGTCCATCATGCGCCCGGTGAGGACCATGTCCATGGCCTTGGACTTGCCGATGAAGCGGGTCAGTCGCTGGGTGCCGCCAGCGCCGGGAATGGTGCCGATGGTGATCTCCGGCTGACCGAACTTGGCGGTGTCGGCGGCGATGATGAAGTCGCACATCATCGCCAGCTCGCAGCCGCCGCCCAGGGCGTAGCCGGCCACCGCGGCGATGCTCGGCTTGCGGAAGGTGGTCAAGCGCTCCCAGCTGGCGGTGATGAAGTCGGACTTGTAGACATCCATGTACGACCAGTCCTTCATGGCCTTGATGTCGGCGCCGGCGGCGAAGGCCTTCTCGCTGCCGGTGATGACCACCGCGGCGACGCTGTCGTCGGCTTCCAGCGCATCGAGCAGGGCGCTCAGCTCGGCGGTCAGCTCCGGCGACAGGGCGTTCAGCGCCTGCGGGCGGTTGAGGGTGATCAGGGCGACCTTGCCGTGCATTTCCAGCAGCAGGTTCTGGTAAGTCATGACGCTGTTTCCTTCTTTCTTCTGGCACTCCCCGTCGGAGAGCCGGAGGAGTGGGGGCGAGAGCGCTGGGGTGGGAGCGCTCTCCGTTGCGTGCGGCGGGAACGTCCCGCCGCGTAGAGGTTACTTGAGGGTGATGGTGGTGTTCACCGGGCCGCCCACCTCGTTCTCGTCGAACCAGCGCGCCGTGACGGTCTTGGTCTGGGTGTAGAACTGCACCACCTGCTTGCCGTACGGGCCCAGGTCGCCGAGCTTGGAGGCCCGCGAGCCGGTGAAGGAGAAGATCGGCACCGGCACCGGGATCGGCACGTTGATGCCCACCTGGCCGACGTCGATCTCCTCCTGGAAGTGGCGGGCGGCGGCGCCCGAGCGGGTGAAGAGGGCGGTGCCGTTGCCGTTGGGGTTGGCGTTGATCAGGGCGATGGCCTCGTCCAGGGTGTCGACCTGCATCACGCAGAGCACCGGGCCGAAGATCTCCTCGCGGTAGACGCTCATCTGCGGGGTGACGCCGGAGAAGAGGGTCGGGCCGACGAAGTTGCCCTGCCCGTAGCCGGCGACGACCGGGTTGCGGCCGTCCAGCTCCAGCCGGGCGCCTTCCTGCACGCCGCGCTCGATCAGGCCGCTGACCCGGTCCAGGGCCGCGCGGGAGATCAGCGGGCCGAGATCGGCGCCGGGCTCGGTGCCGGCGCTGATCTTGAGGCTCCTGGCCTTGGCCACCAGCTCCGGCAGCCATTCCCGGGCCTCGCCGACCAGGATCGCCACCGACAGCGCCATGCAGCGCTGGCCGGCCGCGCCGAAGGCGGCGCCGGCCAGGTTGTTGAGGGTCTGTTCCTTGTGCGCGTCGGGCAGGACGATGGCATGGTTCTTCGCCCCCATCATGCACTGCACGCGCTTGCCGGCCAGGCTGGCGCGCTGGTAGACGTGGCTGCCGACCTTGGTGGAGCCGACGAAGGACACCGCCTTGATGTCCGGATGGTCGCAGAGCAGATTCACCGCCTCGGCGCCGCCGTGGATGACGTTGAGCACGCCCGGCGGCACGCCGGCCTCGAGGGCCAGCTCGACCAGGCGCATGGTGACCATCGGGTCCTGCTCGGAGGGCTTGAGGACGAAGGTGTTGCCGGTGGCGATGGCCATCGGGAACATCCACAGCGGGATCATCGCCGGGAAGTTGAACGGGGTGATGCCGGCGCAGACGCCGAGCGGCTGCAGCAGGGTGTAGGTGTCGACGCCGCCGGCCACGTTGTTGGCCAGTTCGCCGAGCTGCAGGTTGCCGATGCCGGCGGCGTGCTCGACCACCTCCAGGCCGCGGAACACGTCGCCCTCGGCGTCGGCCAGGGTCTTGCCCTGCTCGGCGGTGAGGATCGCCGCCAGCTCCTTGATGTTTTCCCGGATCAGCTGCTGGTATCTGAGAAATATCCGCGCGCGGGCGCCGATCGGGGTCTTGCGCCAGGTCTTGAAGGCTTCCCGGGCGCTGGCCACCGCGGCGTTCATCTCCGCTTCGGTGGCGAAGGGCACGCGGGCCAGGACTTCCTGGGTCGCCGGGTTGACGACATCGCGCCATTGGCTGGTCCTGGACTCGACGAACTGGCCGTCGATCAGCAGTTTCACGGTGGGGAGGGAACGGGACGTGGTCATGGGGATCTCCGCCTGCTAGGCATTCTTGTTGTTATCGGAGCCTGTTCGCGATCCGGCGAATCGAGGTGCGGCCGACGCACAGCCGCTCGCGAACGGGTTCCAGGGCGCCTCGCCGACTGCCGCGAGGGGGATGGGTCGATCCTAGCAATGCAAATTTGTTCGGGACAACCGCGGGCCATGCACAGGCGATGTGCAAAATCGCACAGTCTGCGGCCCGCACCGCGGGGACGCCCCGGAAAGTATGGCTCCTGGCGCGGGTGACGCCGGCCCGCGGGCGCGCCTCGCGCGGCGTCTGCGGAGCGCCTTTCCCGGCACGAGCTATTATGGATCATGTGTCGCTCTGTTCCCGGTCTGGCCCGGATGCGTGAAGGAGTCGCGAGTGGTCAGTTCCGCTTCGCCGCCACCGGCGTCGAGCATCCGCTCGATGCGACAGCAAAAGGATTTCCCCCTGAGCCAAACGAGGAGTAGTAGATGAACATGCCATCCCGGCCCGTGACCGACGATCAGGCCCCCCCGACGACGCCGACCCGTTCGGAAAACCCCCTCGACCTCAAGGTCCATGCGGCGATGGCGCGGGCCACCTCCTCGGTTTCTCCCATGTCCGTGCTGCTCGCCCTGTTCGACTGGGCCGGCCATCTCGCCGGCTCGCCCGGCAAGCAGTTCGAACTGGTCAATCTCGCCTTCGAGCAGGGACGCCGCCTGTGCAAATACGCCTGCGAGGTCGCCAGCGCCTCGTCCGACTGTCCGGCCCACGAGTGCGTCGATCCGCCGGCCAAGGACACCCGCTTCGTCGCCAAGGAATGGCATCACTGGCCGTTCAACCTGATGCACCAGTCCTTCCTGCTCACCCAGGAGTGGTGGCACGCCGCGACCCACGGGGTGCGCGGGGTGTCCAAGCACCACGAGGACATCGTGGCCTTCGGCGCGCGGCAGATGCTCGACGTCTTCTCGCCCGGCAACTACCTGCCGACCAACCCGCTGATCCTGCAGCACACCGTCGAGAGCGGCGGGACCAATCTCTGGCGCGGCATGCTGCACGCCCTGGAGGATGTCGAGCGGCATGCGGCCGGCCATCCTCCGGCCGGCACGGAGCGCTTCGTGGTCGGCCGCGACGTGGCCGCGACGCCGGGCAAGGTGGTGCTGAAGAACCGCCTGATCGAGCTGATGCAGTACTCGCCGACCACCGAGACGGTGCGCCCGGAGCCGATCCTGATCGTGCCGGCCTGGATCATGAAGTACTACATCCTCGACCTGTCGCCGCACAATTCGCTGGTGAAGTACCTGGTCGACCGGGGGCACACGGTCTTCTGCATTTCCTGGAAGAACCCGGGGTCCGAGGAGAGCGACCTGGGCATGGACGAGTACCTGCAGCTCGGCTTCTTCGCCGCCCTCAACGCGATCAACGGCATAGTGCCGGACCGCAAGGTGCACGCCACCGGCTACTGCCTGGGCGGCACCCTGCTGGCGATCGCCGCGGCGGCCATGGCCCGCGACGGCGACCAGCGCCTGGCCTCGATCAGCCTGTTCACCGCGCAGACCGACTTCACCGAGCCCGGCGAGCTGGCGCTGTTCATCGACGAGAGCGAGGTCAGCCTGCTGGAGGCGCAGATGCGGGACACCGGCTACCTCACCGCCGGGCAGATGGCCGGCGCCTTCCAGCTGCTGCGCTCCAACGACCTGCTGTGGTCGCGCATGGTCGGCGAGTACCTGATGGGCAAGCGTGCGCCGATCAACGACCTGATGGCCTGGAACTCCGACGCCACGCGCATGCCGGCGCGCATGCACAGCCAGTACCTGCGGCGCCTGTTCCTCAACGACGACCTGAGCGAGGGGCGCTATCCGGTGGACGGCCGGCCGATCTCCCTGAGCGACATCTCCACCCCGATCTTCTGCGTCGCCACCACCAAGGACCACGTCGCCCCCTGGCGCTCGGTCTTCAAGGTGCACTACCTGACCCCCGCGGAGATCACCTTCGTGCTCACCAGCGGCGGCCACAACGCCGGCATCGTCAGCGAGCCGGGCAAGCCGCGCCGGCATTACCAGGTGCTGAAGCGGGCGGTGGGCGGCAACTACGTCGGCCCCAACGCCTGGCTGGCCAGGGCCCATCGGCACGAGGGCTCCTGGTGGCCGGAATGGGCCGCCTGGCTGGACGAGCGCTCCGGCGAGCCGGTGGCCCCGCCCGCGCTGGGGGCGCCGGAGCGCGGCTATGCCGCCCTCGAGGACGCGCCGGGGCAGTACGTGCGCGAGAAATGAGCCCGCCGGCCCAGCCGGCACCGCTCCCACACCGGAGGAGAACGTCATGTACCTCGATCCCCAGTCCTCGCTGGCCTTGTACAAGGTCAACCTCAAGTTCTATTTCCGGCTCTGCGATCTGGTACGGGAAAACCTCTTGAGCTGGAGCGATGCCGGCAACCGCGCCCTCAACACCTGCGCCGCCGATCTGGAAACGGCGGCGACCCGCCTGCTCGACGCCGGCGACTGGCGGGCCATGGGCTTCGTCGCCGGCGATCTGTACTGGAAGGCGCTGCAGTCGCAGACCAGCGCCATGCAGCACATGACGGAAACCATCGTCGGCAGCCAGAGTTCCTTCGCCTCGGCTCTGCAGGAGACGGTCTCGACCTGGCAGAAGGAAAGCGCGGAGGCCCTGAAGGAGACCACCGGCGCCATGCCGGTGAGCACCACCCTGCAGGACTTCCTGCAGAACTACCTGCACGTGCTGACCCCGCTTCCGGGGCGGACCGTCAGCGCGCCCTCGTCGCGCCGGCTGCATTGAGGGCGGGCGTCTGATTGCGCCATCCGCCGTCCCAGCCTTGCTGGGACATGGACCGGCTGTTTCCGCGAGCAGCCGGCCTTCGCCGCCGGCATTTTCTATTGTTCGGGGACTCTCGCCGCCTTGCAGTGCAGTTACAGATGGGCGCCGATGCCGCTATCGGCAAGAGAGCTTACGCCGTACGTCTCGCGTCTATTTGCCTTTCAGGCGATAGCTGACCTGGGCGCGGCTCATGCCGAGCATCTGCGCCGCGGCGGTGATATTGCCGGTGGAGCGCTCCATGGCGATCCTGACCAGCAGGTTCTCGATCTCTTCCAGGGTCGTGCCCAGCCGCCGCTCTCGGCCGTCGATGAAGTCCGCAAGGCGCGACAGCGCTGATTGCGACTCGGTCGTTGCGGCGTATTGCCCCGAAACCGCTTGCTCCAGGGGGCGGCCGGCAGACGGTTCCCGTTCGAGCGACAGATCGCCGAAATCGATGTGCTGCAGATCCATGGCCTCGCCATCGTCGCAGGCGATCACGCCGCGTTCGACCAGGTTCTGCAGCTCGCGCACGTTGCCGGGAAAGGCGTAGGCGAGCAGGGCTCTGCGCAGTGAGGGGGCGAAGCCGTTGACGTTGCGGCCGTAGCGCCCGCAGAAGCGGCGCAGGAAATGCTGGGCCAGTAGGAGAATGTCCTCTCGGCGTTCGCGCAGCGGCGGCAGATGGATCGGGAAGATGTTGAGGCGGTAGTAGAGATCCTCGCGAAAGCGTCCGGCCCGCACTTCCTCCTGCAAATCGACATTGCTCGCGGCGACCACGCGCACATCGACGCGGATCGGCTTGTCGCCGCCGACCCGCTCGACTTCGCCCTCCTGCAAGGCACGCAGGATCTTGCTCTGCGCGCTCGGGCTAAGACTGGCGATCTCGTCGAGGAAGAGGGTGCCGCCGTGGGCGCGCTCGAAGCGCCCCGGGCGCGAGCGGTTGGCGCCGGTGAAGGCACCGCGCTCGACGCCGAAGAGCTCGGCCTCGACCAGGTGCTCGGGCAGGGTGGCGCAATTCAGGGCGACGAAGGGGCTTCGGCTGCGGGTACTGGTCTGGTGCAGGCGTTGGGCGAAAAGCTCCTTGCCGACCCCGGACTCGCCGTTGAGCAGCACCGTCGCCTGGGTCGGGGCGACCCGCTGCAGCTTTCGGCAGGCGGCATTGAAAGTCTGCGAGGCGCCGACCATGGCCGGTTCCTCCTCGATCGTCGGCACCTGGGACGGCTCCTGGGGATGGCTGTAGGTGCTGCGACTCAGGAAGGCCTCGGGATCTAGGTAGGCCAGATCCGGCTCGATGTCATCCCACTGTTCGGCGGGCTTGCCGATGATGCGGCAGGCCTGGTGGCCGGTGGCGCGGCACTCCACTTCGCGGAACACGACTAGGCGGCCGAGGAGGGAGGAAGCATAGCCACTGGCGAAGCCGATCTGCATCCAGCAGGCGCTGTCGTCGCCGATGCCGGAGGCGGCGATATGCTCGTCATCTTCCAGGGAGTTGTACCAGTAGTGCTCGGCATAGAAGTGGCCGATGCTGTTGTCGATCTCGAAGCGTATCTGCTCGACATTGACCATCCCTTCGAGCATGTGCAGGTGCGGACCGGCGGAGTACAGGCTGCCGTGCTCGCCTTCTGGCCATTGCTCGGCCACCTGTTCCGCCTGACGAGCGCCGGCCTGCCAGCCGATCCGGGTCAGGAGGCCGCGGGCCTTTTCCAGACCCAGCGATTGGATCAGTTCCCGCCGCAACTGGCCGAAGGCGGCGCCCTGCATCAGCAGATAGCGCTGTCCGCAGAGCCAGATGTGGCCTTCGCGGGGGGCGAAGGCCACGGTCTCTGCCAACTGGTCGGCATTCGGGAATGCGGCTGTACCGCCTTGCCGGGACGAATCTGCGATCAGACGGCGGCGATTGGCCAGAATCTGTTGGAGGAACTGCTGGCCGGCAGTGGCCGACGATGCGGAAAACGACTGACTCATGGGACCTCACACAGGTAAGGGGAGGGAGCCGAGGACGCGGGCGATTGTCGCCAGTTTTGCATTTTCCGCCTCCGGACGTGTGCGGAAAATTCTTCATGATTTTCTGCATTCATCTCCGGTAAAAGGGCATCGGGACAGCCAGGGAGACGCTGTTTCTGTACTTAACTAATTGATTTTTTAATAAAAATTAAAAAATCCCAATGCATGGCGCGAAGCTTGTAAGGAGGGATTTGAATCAAGGCGAAGCGGGGGGTGAGTCACCCATCCTCAGCGGTTCGCACCTTGCGTTGTTAACCGGAGGGCTGCTTCAGGGGCGATCGTGCCTTCGGCAGTCGAAGGGGCCTCCAACCGATTATTCCAATAAGAAGAGAAAGGAAGCCATGAGTAGCAAGCCTGCCTATCAGAACCTCGAGCTGCAGCCGATCGCCGGGCACTGGCGCCAGGGAAGTTCGGACCGGACTCTGGAGGTGACCGATCCGTTCACCTGGAAGCGATTGCTCAGCCTGCAACTGGCCAACCGCGCCGATCTCGACGAGGCCTACCAGAAGGCCCAGCAGGCTCAGGCCGAGTGGGCCGCCATGCCGCCGACCGCGCGTGGTGACGTGATGCGCCGTGTGGTGCAGATCTTCGACGAGCGCCGTGAAGAAATCATCGACTGGCTCATTCGCGAGTCCGGCAGCACCCGGATCAAGGCGCAGATCGAGTGGAGCGCCGCCCGCGCCATTACCCAGGAGTCCGCCAGCCTGCCGGGCCGCGTGCACGGCCGCATCGTGCCGTCCGACATTCCCGGCAAGGAAAGCCGGGTCTACCGGGCGCCGTTGGGCGTGATCGGCGTGATCAGCCCGTGGAACTTCCCCCTGCACCTGACCGCCCGCTCCGTGGCCCCAGCCCTGGCACTGGGCAATGCGGTAGTGGTCAAGCCGGCCAGCGACACGCCGGTGAGCGGCGGCCTGCTGCTGGCGCGCATCTTCGAGGAGGCTGGCCTGCCGGCCGGCGTGATGAGCGTGGTGGTGGGGGCGGGCAGCGAAATCGGCGACGCCTTCGTCGCGCATCCTGTTCCGGCCTTCATTTCCTTCACCGGCTCGACCCAGGTCGGTCGCCGCATCGGCCGCCTCGCCAGCGGCGGCGAGCACCTCAAGCATGTGGCTCTGGAGCTGGGCGGCAACAGCCCGTTCGTGGTCCTGGCCGATGCCGACGTGGAGCAGGCCGTGAATGCCGCGGTGGTGGGCAAGTTCCTGCACCAGGGGCAGATCTGCATGGCGATCAACCGCATCATCGTCGAGCAGCCGCTTTACGAGGCGTTCACCCGTCGTTTCGTCGAGCGAGTCAAGGATCTGCCCTGCGGCGACCCGAGCAGGCCGGAAACCGTGGTCGGTCCGGTGATCAACGCCGGCCAGTTGGCCAGCCTGCAGCAGAAGATCGACCGGGCCAAGGCCGAGGGCGCCGAGATGCTGGTCGGCGGCGAGCCTCGGGGCAACCTGATGCCGCCCCATGTGTTCGGTGGCGTGAACGCCGCCATGGAGATCGCCCGCGAGGAGATCTTCGGCCCGCTGGTCGGCATCCAGTGCGCACGCGACGCCGAGCATGCCCTGGAGCTGGCCAACCAGAGCGAGCACGGCCTGTCCAGCGCGGTGTTCACCGGCAGTCTGGAGCGTGGCGTGCGGTTCGCCCAGCGCATCCGTGCCGGGATGACCCACGTCAACGACATCCCGGTCAACGACGAGCCGAATGCGCCCTTCGGTGGCGAGAAGAACTCGGGCCTGGGCCGCTTCAACGGCTACTGGGCGATCGCGGAGTTCACCTCGGATCACTGGATCACCGTGCAGCACACACCGCGTCCGTATCCTTTTTGACTCTCCACCGATCCGGGCTGGCATAAGCCGGCCCGGGCCCCTACCTATAAGAACAAACGGAGTATCGAATGGATTCATCCCTGAGAAGTCCGGCCAAACGGACCCTTGCGGCCTGCATCGTCTTGCCGCTCGCCCTGCTGTCCTTGTCTGCCGCCGCCGAGGGCGACGGCAAGTGGCGTGGTGGCGAGAACGTCTATGTCAAGGTCTGCAGCCACTGCCACGAGCCGTCCGCCGGGATCGGCCCGATGATCAAGGGCCGGCAGCTGCCGCCCGAGTACATTGCGGCGATCGTCCGACATGGTTCCCGCGCGATGCCGGCGTTCACGTCCGTCTACATCGACGACATGGTCCTGCGCCAGGTCGCGGAGTACGTTTCGAAAGCCACGGCCCCGGCTGCGGCCACGGCGTCAGCGACCAAGCCCTGAGGAGCCTGCCATGAACGTGCAACGTCGCTCCTTCCTCAAGGGTATGGGGCTGGGCGGGTTCGCCGGCCTGACCCTGGGCAGCCCGCTGTCCTTCGCTTCCGGCACGGGCGCAGCCTCTGCCGCGCGTCCGATCCTGGTCCTGGTCAGCGAGGCCGCCGTGGGTTCGGCTTTTCTCCAGGGCATTGATGCCAGCGCTGCCGGCAAGCCCCTGGAAGTCCAGCGTACCGATCTGGGCCTGGAGTTCATCGGAACCGTCGGGCAGCGCCTGCGCAGCACTTGGCCGACCCGCATCATCGGTCTGGTCGATGACGCCAGCGCCACGCTGATCGTCGACTTGGCCCGCAGCGCCGGCGCGCGCCTGCAATGGTTGGGACAGCATGCCGTCGAGGCCGGCCAGTCGCGTCATTGCCTGCAGAGCAGCGCCGCCGCGCGCGGCTGCGCCCTGCAATTGGGCCAGCATCTCAAGGCCTGCGGAGCGGACTTTCGCCTGCGTGAGCAGCGCGTGCAAAGCGGCCAGACCATCCTCGAGCTGGCTATGCAGGGCGATGGCAGCGCTGGCGGGCAGTGGGCGGCGAGCCTGGGCTTCGTCCTGGCTTCGCTGGGCCGTTTCGATGGTGCCACGGCGCCGAAACTGGCCGCCACCTCGGCGCCGGCGATCGGCAATTTCGTTTCTTTCTCGATCGAGACCTGAAGGACTTCGCGCAATGAACGAGCAAACCTATTCCGTTCTTCCCGATGGCGTCGCCCGGGAAGAATTCGACAAGGCCGTTGAGAAGTTTCGCGCCCTGCTGGGTGAGGAGAACGTGCTGACCAGGCCAGAGCAGCTAGCTCCCTACAACAAGATCATGATGCCCGTTGAAGACGCCGCCCATGCGCCTTCCGCCGCCATTGCCGCGACCAGCGTGGAGCAGGTGCAGGGCGTGGTGAAGATCTGCAACGAATACAGGATCCCGATCTGGACCATTTCCACCGGCCGCAACTTCGGCTACGGCACCGCCGCGCCCCATCATCGCGGCCAGGTCATCCTCGACCTGAAGAAGATGAACCGGATCATCCATGTCGATCCGGAGCTATGCACCGCCCTGGTCGAGCCGGGTGTGACCTACCAGCAGCTGTACGACTACCTGCAGGAAAACAACTATCCGTTGATGCTGTCGTTCTCGGCGCCATCGGCCATTGCCGGCCCGCTCGGCAACACCATGGACCGCGGCGTGGGCTACACCCCGTACGGCGAGCACTTTCTGATGCAGTGTGGCATGGAGGTGGTGCTAGCCAACGGCGACGTCTATCGCAGCGGCATGGGCGGGGTGAAGGGCGACAACGCCTGGCAGGTGTTCAAATGGGGTTACGGCCCGACCCTGGACGGCATGTTCACCCAGGCCAACTACGGCATCTGTACCAAGATGGGCTTCTGGCTGATGCCCAGGCCGCCGGTGTTCAAGCCGTTCGAGATCAAGTTCGAGGAAGACACCGACATCGCCGATATCGTCGAATTCATCCGTCCGCTGCGCATCGCTCAGGTTATTCCCAACTCGGTGGTGATCGCCGGCGTGCTCTGGGAGGCCGCGACCTGCAACACCCGTCGTTCCGACTACACCACCAAGCCGGGCGCCACGCCGGATGCCATTCTCAAGCAGATCCAGAAGGACAAGAACCTCGGCGCCTGGAACGTCTACGCCGCCTTGTACGGCACCCGGGAACAGGTCGACGTCAACTGGAACATCGTCACCGGCGCCCTGAAGAAACTCGGCAAGGGCAAGATCGTCACCCAGGAGGAGGCCGGCGATACCCAGCCGTTCAAGTACCGTGCCCAACTGATGTCTGGCGTGCCGAACCTGCAGGAATTCGGCCTGTACAACTGGCGCGGGGGCGGCGGCTCCATGTGGTTCGCGCCGGTCAGCCAGGCCCGCGGCACCGAGTGCGACAAGCAGTATGCACTGGCCAGGCAGATCCTCAACAAGCACGGTCTGGACTACGTCGGCGAGTTCATCGTCGGTTGGCGCGACATGCACCACGTCATCGACGTGCTGTATGACCGCACCAGCCCTGAGGAAACCCGGCGTGCCGACGTCTGCTTCAACGAACTGCTGGACGAGTTCGAGAAGCGGGGGTACGCCGTGTATCGCGTCAACACCCGCTTCCAGGAGCGCGTGGCGCAGAGCTATGGCACCGTCAAACGCGATGTGGAGCACGCCATCAAGCGCGCCCTGGATCCGAACAACATCCTCGCGCCCGGCAAGTCGGGGATCGACCTGGATCGCCATCGCCAAGCCTGACCGCTTGGTCGGTGTCGGAGGGCGACCCGCATGACCGGGCCGCCCCGCGTCATGGCTTCGGCAGGGCGAGAGGGGCGCCGGTGGCGTTGGACGAGCAGTTCTGGCAGTCGTTCGTGGGGTTCTGGCAGAGCGCGTCCCGTTTGAAGCTGACCGTGAAGCAGGTGCCCCGCGGCGCGTTGGAGTGCACGCAGACGCGCCAGCCCTGGTGCTGGCAGATCCGCTTGACGATCGACAGCCCCAGTCCGAGGCCCTCGCCGCGGGCGTGCTCGCCGCGCACGAACGGCTGGAACATGCGTGCCTGCTGGTCGGCGGGGATGCCGATGCCGGTGTCCTCGACGTGGAAGCCGCCGTTTTCCAGGACCAGCCGTACCTTGCCGCTTTCGGTGTAGTGCAGGGCGTTGCGCAGCAGGTTGGACATGACCGCGCGCAGCAGGGGGGCGTTGTAGATCCCCTCGTCGGCGCCGGTCTTGGCCACTTCGAACGCCAGGCCCTTCTCGATGATCTTCGGCCCCCAGCGCTTCTCCTGCTCCTCGGCGATGCCGAGCAGGCTGGTGCTGCTGCTGAACACAGACTCCTCGGCGTTGTCGCGCGCCAGCAGCAGGAAGGTCTGCACCAGGTCGTGCATTTCATCGGCGGCGCGGCGGATGCGGGCGACCTGGTCTTTCGCCCGTGGCGGCAGGTCGGCTTCGCCGAGCAGTTCGCAGGAGCCCTGGATGACCATCAGCGGCGTGCGCAGTTCGTGGCTCACGTCGCTGGTGAACAGCCGCTCGCGCTCCAGACTCTTGTGCAGCTGGCCGATTGCGTCGTCGAAGGCCGCCGCCAGGCGGCCGACTTCGTCGTTGGCGTACTGCGGCGCCAGCGGCCGCGCCAGTTGGTCGCGTCGGCGGACCTGGTTGGCCAGCTTGGTGATGGGGGCCATCACTCTCCGCGCCAGCAGCCAGCCGAGCAGCCAGGCCACCGCGACACTGATCAGGAAGCCCGCCAGCACGACGTCCAGCAGCGCACGCTCGCGGGCCTCCATCTCGTGCTGCTCTTCCATCAGCAGATAGCGCTCGCCGTCGATCACCCGCATGTAGGCGTAGTAGGCCTCGTTGCCCTTGACCATCTCGGTGAAGCCTTCCGGGATGTTGTACATCACATCGGGCATCTGGTAGTCGCGGTTGTTCGTGGCGAAGAAGTAGGTCTTGTAGTCCAGGCGCGGCGGCAGGCCCTTCTTGAGGTCCTGGTTGATGATGGCGTCGAGTTCGCGGCCGAGCTCCTGGGAGGCCAGATAGCCCTCGATGAACTGCACGATGCCGACGATGCTGAGGGAGAAGATACCGCTCACCACCAGGGTCATCAGGGTGAAGGCGATGACGATGCGCCGGGCGAAGGGCTGCTTGGAGCCTGAGATCACTGGTCTTTTCTCCCGTCGCGTTGCCGCGACGCGGTGGTCCTGGCCTTACTGGACATCCGGCGACTCCGCCAGGCGATAGCCGACGCCATGGATGGTGTGCAGCAGGGGAGTGGGGAAGGGCTTGTCGAGAGCCTGGCGCAACTGGTGGATGTGGCTGCGCAGGCTGTCGCTTTCCGGCAGGTCTTCGCCCCACAGGGCTTCCTCGAGGAAGTCCCGGCGGACCACGGCGGGGCTCTTCTTCATCAGGATCGCCAGCAGCTTGTAGCCGATGGGGTTCAAGCGAATGGACTTGCCGCCCCGAGTGACGGAGAGGGTATCCAGGTCGTAGTGCAGGTCGCCGACCCGCAGCTCGCGCTTGCGGCTGCCCTGGGTGCGCCGCAGGATCGCCTCGATGCGCGCCACCAGCTCGGACAGGGCGAAGGGCTTGACCAGGTAGTCGTCGGCGCCGACGTTGAGGCCTTTGACCCGGTCGTCGAGGGCGTCGCGGGCGGTCAGCATGATGATCGGCGTGTCGCTGCCGGCATCTTCGCGCAGGCGCTTGCAGACCTGATAGCCATCGATGCCCGGCAGCATGACGTCCAGCACGATCAGGTCGTAGCCACCGGTGGCCGCCAGGTGCAGTCCGCTCAGGCCGTCCTGGGCGCAGTCGACGGTATAGCCCTTGAGTTCCAGGTAGTCGAGCACGTTGGCGAGGATGTCACGGTTGTCTTCTATGACCAGGATGCGCATGGAGCGGTCTCTTCGCAGTGGATTGAGTCGGGGCGGTCCTCCCGGGCCTGGAGCCGCGAGGGCGATACGGTCGAGGCGGCGGGGCTGAACGCCCGGCACACCTTAGCCGACGGATTGTAAAAAATATGTCGAGTCGCGGCAGGCCGTCCTGCCGCTCATTGTGCGCCGGAACGGCCGTACGGGCGACCCCGGTCTGCCGATGGGGCAGTGAGTTCCGTTCTTGCTCTAGCATGGTGCATTCGTCTGCGCTATGATCCTTTGGTCGTAGATTTCGGCCGCCGAGAGGTGGCCGGCTATGAGCGGCAGGATCGACGCACTCCCAACCCTCCTCCTTGCCCGGCAATGCAACGGGCCTTGCCGGAGGATAGGTCGTTGGACCGCGATGCCGCGAAATCGGCTCCGCAGGCATTTCGCTGCGATTCGCCGAGGCCGGTCGACCGGCCGAACCCCAGGGAAGCATGCAGATGTGTATGGCATGCATCTTGATTGGGAAAAACCGAGGCGCGGCCACCTCCCTGGCCGTCATGACACCCATCCATAGGGAAATGGAAAAGGAGACTCTCTATGAGCAAGCTCTTGATGCTGGGCATCCTCCGCGTTGTTGCCTTCGAAACCTTCCTGGCCGTCCTCCTGGCCTGCGTGCTGTTCTTCGCCGTACTCGGCCTGGCACTGTTCGACTGGGTTCTGCCCCGGAAGAAGGTGCAGACCGCGGAAGGCGAGGTCTTCTACGACATATGACGAGCCGGCGAGGGCTACCTTGCCACGTCTTCTGATTCCGTCGCTCGACGCTTGCGTCCGATTCGTGCCCGAAGTGGGGCGGGGCGCGGGCGTCGAGCGTCCGTCCCCGTAACGGTTGCGCCGTCCCGGGAAACTCCTGGGCGGCCCGGCCGGTCTACCTTTAGTCCCTTGCACGCGCCCGTCGGTCGACCGGGGTGTCCTGGCAGCAGGTACGGCAGCGGCTATCTTTGCAATAGCGCTGCGGTATCCGGTGGCGAAGCCGGCCGCGTTCGCAGCGATGGGGAACCATCGGGAGCCGTGCCCCCAAAGGATTTCGGACGGAGGAACCTCCATCGTGCACATCGCCGATATGACCATGTTCTACACGCCGAGCAGCGGTGGCGTGCGTACCTATATCGAGGCCAAGCACCGACGGCTGCGCCTGTATTCCGGTATTCGGCACAGCGTCCTGATCCCCGGGGAGAGCCTGCGCGAGCAGGGCGAGATCTACGAGATCCCCGCGCCCCTCCTGCCGTTCGGCAAGGGCTACCGCTTTCCCCTGCGACGCCAGCCCTGGTGCCAGCAGCTGGAGCGCCTGCAGCCCGACCTGATCGAGGTCGGCGATCCGTACCTGACCGCCTGGGCCGCACTGGGGGCCGGCCGGCGGCTGGATATCCCGGTGATCGGCTTCTACCACTCGGATCTGCCCCTGCTGGCCAGAAAGCGCGTCGGTGAATGGTGTGGCGATCGGGTGAACCGCTACGTCGCCCGTCTCTACGGCCATTTCGACCGGGTGCTGGCGCCCAGCCGGGTGATGGCGGAGAAGCTGGTGCGGCTCGGTCTGCAGAACGTCTACGTGCAGCCGTTAGGGGTCGACCTGGAGATGTTCAAGCCGGAGCGGCGCGACCCCGAGCTGAAGCGCAAGCTCGGCCTGGACGAGTCGACCCGGCTGATGATCTTCGCCGGTCGCGGCTCGCGGGAAAAGAAGCTGAACATCCTGCTGGAGACCGCCCGCAGCCTCGGCCGCGGCTATCACCTGCTGCTGGTGGGGCCCGACATGCCGGAGCGGGTACCGGACAACGTCACGGTGATCAACCGCTATTGCCCGACCCCGGAAGTCGCCCGCTATCTGGCCAGCAGCGACGTGCTGCTGCATGCCGGCGACCAGGAGACCTTCGGCCTGGTGGTGCTGGAGGCCATGGCCTGCGGCATCCCGGTGGTCGTGGTGCGTGCCGGCGCGCTGGCCGAGATAGTGCCGTTCAGCGCCGGTCGCCTGTGCCGGCCGAACAATCCCAAGGCGATGGTCTCGACCGTGCGCGAGCTGTTCGCCAGCGATGCGGCGCGGCTGGGACGCCTGGCGCGCCTGCACGTCGAGTCCTATCACGCCTGGGACGCCGTGGTCGCCGGCCTGCTCGCCCACTATCACGCCGTGCTTGGTACGGTCGAGCTGCCGGTCGCCGTGCATGTCTAGTTTTCTACTGGTCCTGCATGACGTTGCGCCCGAAACCTGGAGCGATTACCGGCGCTTCGTCGAGGAGGTGGACGCGCTGGGACCGGTTCCGATCACCTGGCTGGTGGTGCCGGACTTCCACAGCCGCCAGCCGCTGGAAGCCCATTCGGGGTTGCGCCGGCGGCTGGAGGAGCGCTTGGCCCGCGGCGACGAACTGGCGCTGCACGGCTACTTCCACCAGGACGACGGGGCGGCTCCGCGCACGCCCGGCGACTGGCTGATGCGCCGCATCTACACCCACGAGGGCGAGTTCTACCGGCTGGAGGAGGCTCCGGCGCGCCAGCGTCTGGAGCGCGGCATGGGACTGTTCCAGCGCCTCGGCTGGCCGCTGCACGGCTTCGTCGCCCCGGCCTGGCTGATGAGCGACGGCACCCGCCGCGCCCTGCGCGACAGCGGGCTCAGCTACACCAGCGGCCTGCATCATCTCTACCGGCTGCCCGACTTCCAGGCCCTGGCTGCGCCGGGCCTGACCTGGAGCGCCCGCAGCGCCTGGCGGCGCGGCGTGTCGCGGCTGGTCTGCGCGGGAACCGCGGCGCACCACCGCCAGGCGCCGGTGGTGCGGCTCGGGCTGCACCCGGTGGACATGCGCCATGAGTTCTCCCGGGCCTATTGGCTGCGCCTGCTGCGGCGGATGCTGGAGGACGGGCGGCGGCCGCTGACCAAGATCGACTGGTTGCGCCAGCAGGAGCAGGGCGCGAGCGCGGCTGCATGAGCCGCAGTCTCTGGCTGCTGCTGAGCGCACTGCTGGTCGCCCTGCTGATTCCCCTGCTGTTCGGCGGCACCGGTCTATGGCGGCAACTGCACGACTTCCCGGCCGGCCTGCTGCTCGGCATGCTCGCCATGATCCTGTTCTGCTGGAACCTCAATGCCCTGCGTCTGCGCCTGCTGCTGCCGCGCCACCGGCTCGGCCAGAAACGGGCACTGGGCATCGTCATGGCCACCGAGTTCGCCATCTGCGCCACTCCCGGCGGCACAGGTGGGCCGCTGACCCTGATGGCGCTGCTGATGCGCAACGGCGTGGCGCCGGCGCAAGGGACCGCCACCTTCGCGGTGGATCAACTGGTCGATCTGCTGGTGTTCGCCTGCGCGCTGCTCGGCATCCTGGTCTACGGGCTATCCCATGCGCTGAATCCGCATCTGGCGACGCTGCTCGGCGCCAGCGTGTCGCTGCTGGGCGGCGCTCTCGTGCTGCTGGTGCTGCTCGGGCGCTTTCACCGCCACATGTTCCGCTTCAACGGGCGCATCCTGCGCCGGCTGGGACTGAGCGCGCGCCGGCGCTTCAGCCTGGGGCGCAAGGTGATCCGCTTCCGCAATGCGCTGCGCCAGAGCCTGCGTCTGCCGCGGACCTTGTTGCTCGGGGTGTTCCTCATCAGCAGTGCGCACTGGGTCGTGCGCTACAGCGTGCTCTATCTCGCCCTGCGCGGGCTCGGTCGCGAGCTGGACTGGGCCTGGACCTTCCTGGTGCAGATGCTCGCCCTCAGCGCCGGGCAGATCAGCCTGCTGCCGGGCGGGGCGGGAAGCGCCGAGCTGGCTTCGGTGGCGCTGCTGGCGCCGCTGGTGGGCAAATCGACCGCCGCGGCGGGCATCCTGATCTGGCGGGCGGTGACCTACTACTTCTACCTGCTCGCCGGGGCGCCGGTGTTCCTGCACCTGGCCGGGCGACCGCTGCTCAGGCGGTTGGTGCGCTACCGGCAGTCATGAACCACCGGTCGCCGAAAACGAAGAACCGGCCGCGAGGGCCGGTTCCGAGGGGACGTAGCGGCGATCAGATCACCTGCACTTCGTCCGCCTGCATGCCTTTCTGGCCTTTCACGGCCACGAAGGAGACCTTCTGGCCTTCCTTCAGGCTCTTGAAGCCGCCGGATTGGATGGAACGGTAATGGACGAACAGATCGGCACCGCTCTCGGGGGTGATGAAGCCGTAGCCTTTCTCATCGTTGAACCACTTGACGGTACCGTTTTGACGGTTGGACATGGATGACTCCTCGTACAAAGTTGGAAGCTGTGCCCGGTATGGACCAGGCGGTGACTGAGTGCAAAGAGTCAGGAAATCGAAACACGATCAAACGGCGATCAGCTAAAACGATTTGCGGTGGCACATGCAAACAGCCGACTCACCATACCTCTCCGGCGCCCGATCAACAATCCTTTCTTCGGGTACTTTTCACGATCGGTTATTCCGTTCCCGTGTCGTCGCCCGCCCGGCGGCGAATTTTCCGCTAAGGTTAAAGAAGGTTCCCACGCTGGCAGAGGAGGAGAACATGGAACTGCCCGTCCATAGCCTGACTTCCCTGTTCGATCAACTGGGCCTGCCGTCCGACTACGATAGCATCGAGGCCTTCATCGACAGCCATTCTCCGCTTCCCAACGGCGTCAAGGTCTCCGAAGCCCCGTTCTGGACCCAGGCGCAGTCCACGCTCCTGCAGGACGAGCTGCAGAACAACGCCGACTGGGCGCCGCTGGTCGACGAGCTGAACGAGCGGCTGCACCAGTCCGCTGGCGCCTAGGGCACCGGCTCCCGGGGCTTTCGCGACGGCTTCCCTTTCCACCGACTGGAAGGATGCGGCAGATGAAGAAGGTTCTGGTTCCCTTTGACGGTTCGGAAAGCGCCAAGCATGCCCTGCTGTACCTGGTCGACCTGGCCGAGGACCTGCCCGGCCTCGAGGTGCATCTGGTGAACGTGCAGGCACAACCCATGCTCTACGGCGACTACATCACCGGGCCGACCCTGGAGACCCTGGTCGACGCGGCGCTCGAGCACGCCCGCAAGCTGAACGCCGGGGGTGCCGCCATTCTCCGTGCCCACAACATCCGCACCAGCACCCACGAGCTGCTCGGCGACACGGTGAGCGAGATCGCCAAGGCGGTGACCCAGTACGACTGCGATACCGTGGCCATGGGCACCCGCGGAATGAACAACCTGTCCAACTTGGTCATGGGCTCGGTGGCCACCCGCGTTGTGCATCAGGTGCCGGTGCCGGTGCTGCTGGTCAAGTGATGGCAGCGGACGATCATTCGAGATAGAGCTGGTTGCAGGCGCTGCGGATCTTCTGCACCGCGATGCTGTTCCTGACCCCCGGCAGGTTATCCAGCAGGCACTGGTAGTAGGCCTTTTCCCGGTCGAACAGGAAGCCCCCCTCGTTGTGCAGCTTGTTGCAGGCCTGGGCGATGAGCATGGCGGCCTGGTTCTCTTTGGCCTGCTTCTGGTACTGGAGGATGCAGCGGGAATACTCGTCCTCGCTGTCGGAGAAAGCCGTCGCCCAGGTGCAGCAGAGCAGCAGGAGCAGGGCGAGCCAGGGGCGTCGGCTCATGGGACGGCCGGGGCCGGCCCGCGGCACGCCGCTCTCAGATCGTCTTCTTGAAGCGATGCCATTTCTTCTCGCCGCTCATCACCCAGTGGGGCATGGCCTCGCCGGTGCCGGCTACTTCCAGCCGCGGGTGATGCCGGACGACCTGCTCCAGCACGCCTTCCTGGGCCGGATCCACATCCACGAAGAACACATGCTTGCCCTGCTGCAGCTTTTCCTGCAGCGGACGGAACAGCCGGTTCCGGCTCTGGATGCCGAAGAAGCCGCCTTCCCAGGTGCAGAAGCCGAAGACCACCACGGCCAGGAAGACGAAGGGGACCCAGCCGGCGAAGCTGTCCGTCCAGCCGCTGAGATGGGCCACCACCAGGATCAGGACGGCCAGCGCCAGGCCGATGAACAGGCCTCTTCTGCCGGAGTTGACCACATCGGTCTTCATGAAGGATGGCACGCTGTGCAGGCGCTCGTGGTGGTCGAGCTCGGCGTCCCGCTCGCTCAACACGTGGATCTGCTCGGTGTCGATACCGCTGGCCTCCAATTCCTGCTCGACCCGCTCCAGTTCGTCCAGATCGTCGCTGACGTAATAATGCCGATTCATCGCACACCTCCCGTTTCGTCGGATACCTACGTCCCGGAAAGAGATCGGCCCGACCGGGCCGGAGCCGCATGATCGGGTGCCATTCCTGAGTCTAGTACCGGTGGTTCGACGAGGGCGCGCAAGGCCGGCGACGCGGGGCTTTTCCGCCGGACGGGCTCTGCGCCCGGCGGGGCGTCCCGCCGGGCGCAGGCGCGGAGGAGGGTTCAGTCCTGCTTGTTCTTGAGCAGGTCGGCGAGGCCGGCCAAGGCCTTGAAGGTGGTCTTCGGCCCGAGATCGGCGCCGGGCCGGGGCGCGGTCTGGTACTGGGCGTCGGTGTAGCGGGAGTGCTCGTTGTCGTGGCAGTACAGGCAGAGCAGTTCCCAGTTGGAGCCGTCCTCGGGGTTGTTGTCGTGGTTGTGGTCCTTGTGGTGGACCGTCAACTCGCTGAGACGCTTGCCGGAGAACTCCCGCGCGCAGCGTCCGCAAACCCAGGGAAACATCTTCAGTGCCTTTTCCCGGTAGCCTTGTTCGCGCTGGCTATAGGGGACGTAGGGCTTGTTCGTGCTCATAAGACTGGCCTGTTCGGTGGCTGTGATCGACTGGAAAACGCGGGCATCCCTCGCGAACGCCGCAGCCGATATGGGGCATCAGTTCGGCTGTCCGGTCAATAGGACGAAGGCGGGCGGCTCAATGCTGAGCCCGCCAGAGGATCGCATAGCCCAGGCCCATCATCAGCCAGCCGGCGAGGGGGTGGAAGACGCTGCGCCACAGGCGGCTGTAGGGGGTGAAGCCGACGCCGTGGATGAAGCCGCAGGAAATCCCCCACATCACCAGCGACAGCAGGCCGTGGCTGTAGTGGGCCTTGTCGTCGAGCATGGCGGCCGGGTGGATCAGCAGCAGCAGGGCTAGCGGCGTGGCCAGCAGCAGGGAGACAGCGCGGAAGGGACCGCGCTGCAGCCAGGAACGGGGCTCAGTCGTCACCCGCGGGCTCCTCGTCCAGGCGCTGGGTGGTCTCCAGCCAGAGGGCGTTGATGATGCCGAAGCTGCAGGCCAGCAGCACTCCGAGAATCCAGGCGAAATACCACATCGTGTTCTCCTTGCCCGCGCGGACGCGGGCGTCTGTATCGGGTCATGGGCGCGGGGGAAGAGCCCCGCGCCGGTCAGGCTCGTTTCAGTACAGCCCGTGCGGGTTGGCTTCGATGGTCCTGTTGCTCAGCCGGCCCCACATGCGCACGTAGCACCACAGGGTGTAGGCGATGATCAGCGGCACGAAGACGCTGGCCACGCCGAGCATGATGCCCATGGTCTTGTGGCTGGACGCCGCGTCCCACAGGGTCAGGCTGGAAGCCGGGTCGAGGGTCGAGGGCATGACGAAGGGGAACAGGGCGAAGCCGGCGGTGCAGATGGTGCCGATGATGGCCAGGCTGGTGCCGAGGAAGGCCAGGCCGCCGCGGCCGATCTGGGCGCCGAACAGGGCCAGCAGGCCGCCACCCAGTCCGACCAGCGGCGCGAGGCGGGTCAGCGGGTAGCGGCTGTAGTTGGCCAGCCAGCCGGCGTTGTCCAGCGCCACCTGCTTGTGCAGCGGGTTCAGCGCCGCGCCCAGGTCGTCGAAGCCGCCGACCAGGCTGAAGCCCTGGATGCTGGTGGCCAGCCAGGCCCCGGCGCCGGCGAAGGCGCAGAGGAACACCAGCGAGCAGAGGCGGGTGGCCTGCCGCGAGCGTTCGAACAGGGCCGAGTCGGTGCGCAGCATCAGCCAGGAGCCGCCGTGGGCGCAGAGCATGCTCAGGCTGACCACGCCGGCGAGCAGGGCGAAGGGATGCAGCAGGGAGAAGAACGAGCCTTCGAAGGAGGCGCGCATCATCGGGTCGAGGCGCAGCGGCAGGCCGAGGAACAGGTTGCCGAAGGCGACGCCGAACAGCAGGGCCGGCAGCGCGCCGCCGGTGAACAGGGCCCAGTCCCAGGCGTTGCGCCAGGTCGGGTTCTCCAGCTTGCTGCGGTAGTCGAAGCCGACCGGCCGGCAGAACAGCCCGAAGAGCACCAAGAGCAGCGCCCAGTACAGGCCGGAGAAGGCCGCGGCGTAGACCATCGGCCAGGCGGCGAAGAGTGCGCCGCCGGCGGTAATGAACCAGACCTGGTTGCCGTCCCAGTGCGGGGCGACGGTGTTGATCGCGACGCGGCGCTCGTTGTCGGTCTTGCCGACGAAGGGCATCAGCGCCATGGCGCCCATGTCGAAGCCGTCGGTAAGGGCGAAGCCGATCAGCAGCACGCCGATCAGCACCCACCAGATGAGTTTCAGTGTTTCGTAATCGAACATGGCGTGTTCCTCAGGCGTGGACCGGCGGGGTTTGCTTCTGCGCCGGGCGGGCGGACCGTTCGGCGGCCTTGGCGGCGAGCTCGAAGTGGTAGCGGCCGGTGTGCAGGCTGGACGGGCCGAGGCGGGCGAACTTGATCATCAGGTACAGCTCGACCACCAGCAGCAGGCTGTAGAAGCCGACCAAGGCGAGTATCGAGCCGATCAGGTCGCCGCTGGACAGGCTGGAGGCGGACAGATGGGTCGGCAGCACCTCGCCGATGGACCAGGGCTGACGGCCATGCTCGGCGACGTACCAGCCGGTCTGCACGGCGATCCACGGCAGCGGCAGGCTGAACAGGGCGAACTTCAGCAGCCACGGTTTGTACTCCTCGTTCCGGCGTGCCGAGGCCCAGAAGGCGCAGCCGAACAGGACCAGCATCAGGAAGCCCGAGGCGACCATGGCGCGGAAGCTCCAGAACAGGCTGAACACGTTGGGAATGGTGTCCAGCGCGGCGAGCTTGATCTGTTCTTCGGTGGCGTCGACCACGTTCGGGGTGTACTTCTTCAGCAGCAGGCCGTAACCGAGATCCTGCTTGAGCTCCTTGAAGGCCGCGATGTTTTCCGCGCTCTTGTCGCCGGCGCGCAGTTTCTCCAGCAGGGCGTAGGCCTGGATGCCGTGGTGGATGCGATCCTCATGCTCGGCGACCAGGTCCTTGATGCCGGTCACCTGGGTATCCACCGAGCGGGTGGCGATGAGGCCCATCAGGTAGGGAATCTTCACCGCGTAGTCGGTGCGTTGCTCCTTCTGGTTGGGCAGACCGAACAGGGTGAAGGCGGCCGGCGCTTCCTCGGTCTCCCACTCGGCTTCGATGGAGGCCAGCTTGGCCTTCTGCACGTCGCCGACCTCGTAGCCGGATTCGTCGCCGAGGATGATCGCCGAGAGGATCGAGGCCAGGCCGAAGGCCGCGGCGATGGCGAAGGAGCGGCGGGCGAAGCCCAGGTCGCGCTTCTTCAGCAGGTAGTAGCTGGAGATCGCCAGGACGAACACGGCGCCCGTGACGTAGCCGGCCGATACGGTGTGGACGAACTTGACCTGGGCCACCGGGTTGAACACCAGGGCGCCGAAGTCAACCAGCTCCATGCGCATGGTCTCGACGTTGAATTCGGCGCCCACCGGGTTCTGCATCCAGCCGTTGGCGATCAGGATCCACAGCGCCGAGAGGTTCGAACCCAGCGCCACCAGCCAGGTCACGATCAGGTGCTGGACCTTGGACAGGCGATCCCAGCCGAAGAAGAACATGCCGATGAAGGTGGATTCGAGGAAGAAGGCCATCATGCCCTCGATGGCCAACGGCGCACCGAAGATGTCGCCGACGTAGTGGGAGTAGTAGGCCCAGTTGGTGCCGAACTCGAACTCCATGGTGATGCCGGTGGTGACGCCGAGGGCGAAGTTGATGCCGAACAGCTTGCCCCAGAACTTGACCATGTCCTTGTACACCTGTTTGCCGGTCATCACGTAGACCGACTCCATGATGGCCAGAAGGAAGGTCATGCCCAGGGTCAGGGGGACGAACAGGAAGTGGTACATCGCGGTCATGGCGAATTGCAGCCGCGAGAGATCGACGACGGTTTCCGAGATCATCTCGGTTTCTCCTCGTTCAAGGTCAAAGAATTCGGGGTTCCAAGCAGGTGGGCTCCGACCCGTTCGCTGCCGTCCAACGGTACGGTTGGTTCGCTGAACCAGACCATCTTGATGGCCAGCAGGATGACCAGCTTGAGCAGAAGAATGACGCCCATTTCCCGCACCAGCGGGATTCGCCAGGGTGATGGTGGAGTAGTGGATAGCGGCACGCAGACTTCTCCGTTATTGGCATCGGGGATCGGAGAGGCCGTCACTGCTGCAGGACGCGTCGCTGAGCGATCGATTCAGAGTCGATCGCGCGTACCGGGGAGTGAGCGTTCGCAGGCGACTATCATTCGGCGGCAGATATCGGCGAAATCGATCACAGGATTTTGGTTGTCGAAAAAAGGCCCCCCTCGCGGGGGACCGTTGAATACAGCAAGTGCTGATGGTGACTTGAACGGTTCGTGGAAACCTTAGCGTGCTCAAGACAGTGCCAGTTTCTGGCGCCGGTTCCCTGGCCGCCAGTGCGACAGGCTGACACAGGGAAGGCAGGCCCCCGCGCGCGCTCTGCCTTGGGCATGGTTTTGCCGCGGGGGTGTGGCGGGCTGTCGCAGAATCAGACTCGCAACCAGCGTCGGAAGCCGCTTCCGGTGCGGGTGCCCAGCGGGCACCAGGCGAAATCCCAGGGGGAGGGCGGGAGTTCTTCCTGCTCGGCCGGTACCGGGTGGAGGAGGGGTTGCCCGGTGTTCTTCCAGTCGAAGATTGGCGTCGCCGATCCCTGCCAAGTGAGTACCACACCTACCGCCTGGCTGTCATCCGTGGCCACCCAGCGGGCGGCTGAGGCGATCATCAGGGCCTCGATGTGTTCTTCCTCGATCTCCTGGCGATAGCCGGACTCCAGCAGCCAGCGGCAGACCTGCAGGTGGAAGCTCCAGTTCAGCGTGATGTGCCGCCAGTAAGCCCAGGTCATGAACTCGCGGAAGATCCGCGTGCCGTCCGGCGGATCGAGCTTGAGCAGGGCCGGGCAGACGTCGAACAGGGTGTGCCAGTACGGCAGCAGCCGGGCGTCCAGGTGGACGAAGCTGCGGGCGTTGCCCGGGTAGTCGGGAAAGGGTTGGATGCCGGTGCGGGCGTCGGCAGGGCGAGCTTGTTTATCCATCGTCATGCAATCCGATAAGAGCCGTTCTTGACTCGACGCGGCCGGAGCGGCGCCGAGGGAGGATCTGTCCGAAGAGTTCTGGCAATCGCGCAAGAGCCCGTCGGGCGTGTCGATGCGTCAGATGGATAGTGCCGGAGAGGCCCTCGGGTTTAGGCTGGGCCAGGCGTAGCGGGGCGGGGACTTGGCCCGTCGCTCCGGCGGCAGGCGCACGGTGCCGATGCATCCGCGCAGCAGCAGCCAGCCCAGGCAGAGCAGCAGGGCGATGTTCAGGGTGACCGGGTGGCATAAGGGACAGTTGATCGGCAGGTCCGGTGCGGCGGTGAGCAGGGCCGCCGGCGGGGGATCGTCGGTTCCGGTCGGGTTGTCGGCCAGGCAGAAGGCGCCCTTGCCGAGAAGCAGGCCTAGCCCCACGTGGGTCGCGTGGTTGAAGCTGCAAACGAGGGCGTTGACCAGCAGGCCGGCGCACAGCAGGTAGGCTATGTGCGAGCGATCAGTTCTGGCCGGTTTCGTGGTGCTCACCGACTCACGCTCCTGTCCAGACGGGCTTGACGGAATCTGCTGGCATTATGACCTAAATTAAAACTTGAGTGTGAAATGCTTGGCATTATTCCCGCACCGCGTTTGTCCGTCGTTTTCCGGGGGAAGCCCTCGGCATAGAGCCCTTGCGAGAGTCGACGGGCATTGGTCAGTATTCGCAAAGAGATTGCTCCCGCCGTACAAGGAGAAGGCATGTCCGCAGTTCTCGAAGGCCGAGTCGACGCCGTGCGCGGCGCGGTGATCGATGTGATCTTCATCGCCACCCTGCCGCCGATCGGCGATGCCCTGGCCATCCTGCGCGACGACAAGGCGCCGCTGCTCGCCGAGGTGCAGGCGCATCTCGACACCCGGCGGGTTCGCGCCATCGCCTTCGCCGAGACCGCCGGCCTGCCGCGCGGCGGCCTGGTGCGCGCGCTCGGCGGGCCGCTGACGGTGCCGGTGGGCGAGGCGGTGCTCGGCCGGCTGCTGAACGTCAGCGGCGAGATCGGCGACAAGGGCGCGGCCCTGCCCGCCGACGTGCCGCGCCGGCCGATCCACCGCGCGCCGCCGCCGCTGGCGGCGCAGAGCGTCAGCCGAGAGCTGTTCGCCACCGGCATCAAGGTCATCGACCTGCTGACCCCGCTCGGGCAGGGCGGCAAGGCCGCCATGTTCGGCGGCGCCGGGGTCGGCAAGACGGTGCTGGTGATGGAGCTGATCCACGCCATGGTCGAGCGCTATCGGGGCATCTCGGTGTTCGCCGGGGTCGGCGAGCGCTCCCGCGAGGGCCATGAGCTGCTCCTCGACATGCGCGGCTCCGGTGTGCTCGAGCACACCGTGCTGGTCTACGGGCAGATGAACGAGCCGCCCGGGGCGCGCTGGCGGGTGCCGCTGACCGCCCTGAGCATCGCCGAATACTTCCGCGACGAGCGCCGGCAGAACGTGCTGCTGCTGATGGACAACGTGTTCCGCTTCGTCCAGGCCGGCGCCGAGGTCTCGGGCCTGCTCGGCCGGCTGCCGTCGCGGGTCGGCTACCAGCCGACCCTGGCCGACGAGGTGGCGGCGCTGCAGGAGCGCATCGTCTCCCGCGACGGCGTGGCGGTGACCGCCATCGAGGCGGTCTACGTGCCCGCCGACGATTTCACCGATCCCGGGGTGACCGCCCTAGCCGCCCACGTCGACAGCATGGTGGTGCTGTCGCGGGCGATGGCGGCCCAGGGCATGTACCCCGCGGTCGATCCGATCGCCTCCTCGTCGCTCCAGCTCGATCCGCTGGTGGTCGGCGAGGCGCACGTCGCCGTGGCCACCGAGGTGCGCCGGGTCATCGAGCACTACCGCAGCCTGCAGGACGTGATCGCCCTGCTCGGCATCGAGGAGCTGGGCGTCGAGGACCGCCGCATCGTCGGCCGGGCCCGTCGCCTGCAGCGCTTCCTGACCCAGCCGTTCGCCGTCACTGAAGCCTTCACCGGCCTGCCCGGGCGCTCGGTGGCGCTGGCCGACACCCTGGCCGGCTGCCGGGCGATCCTCGCCGGCGAGTGCGACGACTGGCAGGAAAGCTCGCTGTACATGGTCGGCACCCTCGACGAGGCCCGCGCCAAGGAAGAGGCGGCCCGCCAGGCCGGAAGTCGGCCGTGAGCGCGCCCCTGCACCTGCTGATCGCCACGCCGCAACAGATCCTCGTCGACTGCGCCGACGTGGTGTCCCTGCGCGGCGAGGACGCCAGCGGCGGCTTCGGCCTGCTGCTCGGCCACGTCGACTACCTCACCGTGCTCGAACCCACCGTGCTGCGCTGGCGCCGCGCCAGCGGCGAGCGGGGCTACTGCGCGGTGCGTGGCGGCGTGCTCAGCCTGAGCGGCGGCGAACTGCGCATCGCCTGCCGCGAGGGCATCGTCGGAGAACGTCTCGACGAACTCGCCGCGCGCGTCCAGGAGGCGCGCGAGGCGCAACGCGACAGCGCCCGCCGGGCGCGGGTCGAGCATCTGCGCCTGCACACCCGTGCGGTACGCCAGCTGGTGCGCTACCTGCGCGCCGAAGGCGAGACGCCGTTCAATCCCGAGGGAGAACCCTGATGCAACCGGACGAGAAGACCGACCGCAGCATGGACGCCGCCGCCCGCCGTGCGCTGCGCCGCGAGGAGCAGGCGCGCACGGACCCGGAGCCGTCGCTGGGACGTCGACTGGGGCAGATCGGCGTGCTCGGCTGGGCCATCGTGGTGCCGCTGCTGATCGGCCTGCTGCTCGGCCGCTGGCTCGATCGCCTGCTGGGCACCGGCGTGACGTTCTCCGCCGCGCTGCTGTTCCTCGGCGCCGCCATCGGCCTGTGGTCGGCCTGGCGCTGGATGCACCGTCAATGAAGGAGTGGTTGATGAATCCCGCTATCGCCGGACAACTCGCCGCCGGACTGCTGGTCGGCCTGCTCGCCGGCGTCTGGCATTTCGCCCTGCTGGCGCTGAACCTGCGCCTCTACACCGGGGGACGGGTCGCCGTCGGCCTGTGCCTGCAACTGCTGCGCCTGGGGCTGACCGTCGCCGCGCTCGCCAGCCTGATCAATCTGGGACTTGGGGCTTTGCTGGCCGGCGCCCTGGGCCTGCTGCTGGCCCGGCAGTGGCTGGTACAGCGGAGGGCGACGGCATGACCCATTCCCCCCTGGTTAGCGAGACCCTGTTCCAGCTCGGGCCGGTGCCGGTGAGCAAGGCGGTGGCGGTGACCTGGCTGCTGCTGGCGCTGCTCGGCCTCGGCAGCTGGCTGCTGACCCGCCGTTTGGGCCTGCGCCCGTCGAAGTGGCAGAGCGTGCTGGAGCTGCTGGTCGAGACCCTCGACGGGCAGATCCGCGCCACCATGCAGGTGTCGCCGGAGCCGTACCGTGCCCTGATCGGCACGCTGTTCCTGTTCATCCTGGCGGCCAACTGGAGCGAGCTGATCCCCGGCATCGAGCCGCCCACCGCCCAGCTGGAGACCGACGCCGCGCTGGCGCTGATCGTGCTGGCCGCCTCCATCGGCTACGGCGTGGCGACCCGCGGCCCGATGGGCTACCTGCGCACCTTCGCCGAGCCGAGCTGGGTGATGATCCCGCTGAACATCGTCGAGCAGCTGACCCGCACCTTCTCGCTGATCGTGCGGCTGTTCGGCAACATCATGAGCGGCGTGTTCGTGCTGGGCATCGCCCTGTCGCTGGCCGGCCTCCTGGTGCCGATTCCCTTCATGGCGCTGGATCTGCTCACCGGAGCGATCCAGGCCTACATCTTCAGCGTGCTGGCGATGGTCTTCATCGGCGCTGCCGTGCAGGACGCCGCCCGCCCGCATTCCGAGAGCAAGGAGTAGTTGCATGGACAACCTGATCGAGATCGTCAGCATCATCGCCGCGGCCGTCGCCGTTAGCTTCGGCGCCATCGGCCCGGCCTTCGCCGAGGGGCGGGCGGTGGCCGCGGCTATGGACGCCATCGCGCGCCAGCCGGAAGCCGCCGGCAGCCTGTCGCGCACCCTGTTCGTCGGCCTGGCGATGATCGAGACCATGGCTATCTACTGTCTGGTGGTGGCGGTGCTGCTGCTGTTCGCCAACCCCTTCGTCCACTGAGCGAGGCCCCATGACCCTGGATTGGTGGAGCCTCGGCCTGCAGGCGATCAACGTAGTCATCCTCGTCTGGCTGCTGTCGCGCTTTCTCTTCAAACCGGTGGCGAAGATCGTCGCCGAACGCCAGCAGGCCGCCGGCCGGCTGCTCGACGAAGCGGCGGCGGCCCGCGCTGCCGCCGAAGCGCAGCGCGCTGCCGCCGAGGCCGAGCGCAACGAGCAGGCCAGCCAGCGGGCCGCCGGGCTGCAGGCGCTGGAGCAGGAGGTGGCGGCGATCCGCGCCCGTCTGCTCGAGCAGGCCGAGGCCGAAGTCGAAGAGCGGCGCGCCCGGGCGGAGCAGGCCCTGGCGGCGCAGCAGCGCAGTGCCCAGACGCTCGCCGAGCAGCGCGCCACCCGGCTGGCCCTGGACGTCGCCGCACGGCTTCTCGGGCGCTTGCCGGACAGCGTGCGCGTCGGTCCCTTCATCGACGGTCTGGTGACCGGCCTCGACCGCCTGCCGCCGGCCGTGCGCCAGGCGCTGGCCGCCGAGACCGGGCCCTTGACCCTGCTCGCGCCGCGGGCCCTGGCCGCCGGGGAGCTGGAGGAGTGCCGCCGGGCGCTGGCCCGGGCGCTGGGCCGGGCTCCCGAGCTGAACCTGGCCGTCGAGCCGGGGCTGATCGCCGGCCTCGAGCTGGAAGGCGGCAGCGCCGTGGTGCGCAACAGCTTCCGCGCCGATCTGGCGCGCCTGAACACGGAGTTGAGCCAGCATGACGCCACCCCTGTCTGAGGCCGCCGCCGACGCCTGGCTGGAGCGTAGCCGCGAGGTGCTGGCGCGTACCGCGCTGGAGCCGGAAGCCGGCGAGATCGGCCGGGTCGAGCGGATCGCCGACGGCATCGCCCAGGTGTCAGGGCTGCCGGGCGTGTGCCTCAACGAACTGCTGCGCTTCGCCGACGGTAGCCTCGGCTTCGCCCTGACCCTGGACAGCGAACGCATCGGCGTGGTGCTGCTGGACGACGGCAGCGGCATCGCCGCCGGCTCCGAGGTGCGCAGGACCGGCGAAGTGATGCGGGTGCCGGTCGGCCCCGGCCTCCTCGGCCGGGTGGTCGACGCCCTCGGCCGGCCGCTGGACCGCGACGAGCCGGTGGCGGCCGAGAGCTGGCTGCCGATCGAGCGACCGGCACCGGCGATCATCGAGCGCGACCTGGTCAGCGAGCCGGTGGCCACCGGCGTGCTGATCGTCGATGCGCTGTTCGCCATCGGCCGCGGCCAGCGCGAGCTGATCATCGGCGACCGGGCCACCGGCAAGACCTCGCTGGCGCTCGATGCCATCGTCAACCAGAAGCATTCCGAGCTGATCTGCGTCTACGTCGCGGTCGGCCAGCGGGCCAGCGCCGTGCAGCAGGCGATCGAGGCGGTACGCCAGCACGGCGCTGCCGAGCGCTGCGTGTTCGTCGTCGCCCCCGCGGCGTCGGCTCCCGGCCTGCAATGGGCGGCGCCCTTCGCCGGTTTCAGCATCGCCGAGTATTTCCGCGACCGCGGCCAGCACGCGCTGATCGTCATCGACGACCTGACCAAGCACGCCGCCACCCACCGCGAACTGGCGCTGCTGACCCACGAACCGCCGGGGCGCGAGGCCTATCCCGGCGACATCTTCTACCTGCACGCCCGGTTGCTGGAACGCGCCGCCAAGCTGGCGCCGGAACTGGGCGGCGGCTCGCTGACCGCCCTGCCGATCGCCCAGACCGAGGCCGGCAACCTGGCGTCCTACATTCCCACCAACCTGATCTCCATCACCGATGGGCAGATCGTCCTCGACAGCCACCTGGCCGCCTCCAACCAGCACCCGGCGGTGGACGTCGGCCTGTCGGTCAGCCGGGTCGGCGGCAAGGCCCAGCCGCGCGCGCTGCGCGAGGTGTCCGGGCGGGTACGGCTGGACTATTCGCAGTTCCTCGAACTGGAGATGTTCACCCGCTTCGGCGGCCTCGGCGACAGCCGGGTGCGCCAGCAGATCGTCCGCGGCGAACGCAGCCGCGCGCTGCTCGCCCAGCCGCGTTACGCCGCCCTGCGCCTGGTCGATCAGGTGGCGCTGCTGGCGGCGCTCGCCGCCGGGGTGTTCGATGCCCATCCGCCGCAGCTGCTGGCGGCGCTGCGTCCGCGCCTGGCCGCCTGGCTCGACGCCCGGGCGGCGGAAGCGGTGCGCTGCCTGGAGCAGGGCGGGGTACTGGACGAAGCCGGCCGCGCCGGCCTGGTCGAGCAGGTCACCGCGCTCTGCACCGAACTGGCGGAAGCCAAGGCATGAGCGGCCGCCTCGGCGAGGTCGCCGCGCACCTGGGGACCACCCGCGAGCTGGGCGTGGTGGTTTCCGCCATGCGCAGCATCGCCGCGGCCCGCTCGTTGGAAGCCAGGCAGCGGCTGGGCGGCGTGCGCGCCTATGCCGCGACCCTGGGAACGGCTATCGGCGAAGCCCTGGCCCTGCTGCCCGAGCCGCAGCGCCCCGCCGGCACGGGCGACGGCGCCGGTCAGCGCCTGGTTCTGGCGCTGTGCGCCGAGCAGGGCTTCGCCGGCGGCTACAACGAACGGGTGCTGGAAGTGGCGGCGCACGAGCTCGACGGGGCGGCTGCGGGACTGCTGCTGGTCGGCGAGCGCGGCGAGATGACCGCCGCGCAGCGCGGGCTGAAGCCGGAGTGGACGGCGCCCATGATGGTGCATCTCGACGAGGTCCAGGCCCTGGCCGGAAGCATCGCCGAGGCGCTCTACGCCCGTCTGGACGGCGGCCGCATGACCCGGGTGACGGTGGTGCACATGCTGCCGGGCGAGGCCGGGCGCCAGGAGGTGGTGGCCCGGCCGCTGCTGCCGTTCGACTATTCGCGCTTCCCGGTGGCGCAGCGCAGCCAGCCGCCGCTGGTCAGTCTGGCGCCAGCGCAACTGATCGCCGGCCTGGCCGAGGAGTACGTCTACGCCGAACTGTGCGAGGCGCTGGTGCTGGCCTTCGCCGCGGAGAACGAGGCGCGCATGCAGGCCATGGTGGTCGCCCAGGGCAACATCGAGCAGCGCCGCGGCGAACTGCAGGCCGAGTACCGCCGGGTGCGCCAGGACGAGATCACCGACGAGATCATCGAGCTGTCAGGGCCCCGCCTCTAGCCGCCGCGGACTCCCGCTGCCACCCGCTTTGCGCTACCGCGTCGTGGGCGTGCAGGCTCTCGGCGTGCACCACCCGCAGGTGGAAGGCGTCCAGTCCCGGCTGGTCGAGCAGGGCGATGTGCAGGCGGCGGGCGGCGTCCTCGCAGAACATCAAGTTCTGCCCGTTGGCCAGGGCGAAGGCCTGCTCGTCGGCGCGCTTGACCGCGGTCTGCAGAGCAGTGCCCAGGGCCGCTTCGGCGCGCTCGATCAGCTCGGTCAGGGGCAACTGATCGCTGTCGGCCGCCAGGCACACGCTCAGCCGGGCGCTGCTGCGCTGGCTGTGCGGCGTGGCGAGGATGCCCCGGGTGCTGCCCAGCCAGGCGAGGACGTCCTCCGACTCCAGGGGTTTGCCGGCGAAGTCCTCGCTAAAGCGCTGCTGAATCAGCTGCCGCGCCAACGCCGCCGAACAGGGACAGGTGGACGAGTAGCCGATCTCCGCCTCCAGCTCCAGTCGCAGGCCTTCGGCGTCCAGTTGGCCGCGTACGACGAAGGGATAGGCCTTCCAGCCGCTCAGGGGGCTGACCAGCGCCGGCCGCTGCAGCAGCGCCTCGCCGCGCAGCTCCAAGCTGGCACGGCGGGACAGCCCGCGCTGGCTGGCGAGGAATTCCTCCAGCACGCCCCGCAGCAGCGCCGGCGTCAATTCCTCCTGTTCCAGCCGGTGCAGCGCCAGATACAGGCGCGACATGTGGATGCCGCGCGCTTCGGCGGCATCCAGGCTGACCCCGGCGCCGACGCGGGCGGCAATGCTCCGGCCGTGCAGCCGGATCGGCAGGGCGATGCCGTCCATGCCGACCCAGTCCAGCGGCAGATCGAGAGTGGGGCTTTGCGTGGCGATATCCGGCAGGGGCGAGACGGGCATGGGGCATCCGGCGATTGGGCGGCTAAAATGTTATGTTATAACTATTGCATGTGTGCCACTGTCCAGTCGAGGTCCCCGATGAACCAGCGTCTTCCCGTCACCGTCCTCTCCGGTTTCCTCGGAGCCGGCAAGAGCACGCTGCTCAACCACGTGCTGAAGAACCGTGCCGGCCTGCGAGTCGCGGTGATAGTCAACGACATGAGCGAAATCAACATCGACTGCAGTCAGGTCCGGCGCGATGTCAGCCTCAACCGCGCCGAGGAGAAGCTGGTGGAGATGAGCAACGGCTGCATCTGCTGCACCCTGCGCGAGGATCTGCTGGAGGAGGTCGCCCGGCTGGCCCGCGAGGGTCGCTTCGACTACCTGCTGATCGAATCCACCGGCATCGCCGAGCCGCTGCCGGTGGCCGAGACCTTCACCTTCCGCGACGAGTGGGGCCAGAGCCTGTCCGACCTGGCGCGCCTGGACACCCTGGTCACCGTGGTCGACGGGGTGAACTTCCTGCGCGATTTTCACGAGGCCGATTCTCTGGCCAGTCGCGGCGAAAGCCTGGGCGAGGACGACGAGCGCTCGATCACCGACCTGCTGATCGACCAGGTGGAATTCGCCGACGTGATCCTGCTCAGCAAGATCGACCTGATCTCCACGGCCGAGCGCGAGGAGTTGCTGGCGATCCTCGCCCGCCTCAATCCCCTGGCTGAGGTGCTGTCGATGGTGATGGGCCGGGTGCCGCTGGCGAAGATCCTCGACACCGGCCGCTTCGACTTCGAGCGCGCCGCTCAGGCGCCGGGCTGGCTCAAGGCGCTGCGCGGCGAGCAGGTGCCGGAAACCGAGGAGTACGGCATCGCCTCCACGGCTTACCGCGTGCGCCGGCCGTTCCATCCGCGGCGCTTCTTCGACTTCCTCGACCGGGAGTGGAGCAACGGCCGCCTGCTGCGCTCCAAGGGCTGGTTCTGGCTGGCCAGCCGCATCGAGGATGCGGGCAGTTGGTCGCAGGCCGGCGGCCTGATGCGCTACGGTTACGCCGGCAACTGGTGGCGCTTCGTGCCGCAGGAGCACTGGCCGCAGGACGAGGAGAGCCGGCAGGCGATTCGCTGCCATTGGAGCGGGGAGTACGGCGATTGCCGCCAGGAGCTGGTGTTCATCGGCCAGAACATCGACTTCGCGCGCCTGGAGGCCGAACTCGACGCCTGCCTGCTGACGGATGCCGAGATGGCGCTGGGCGAGGAGGGCTGGTGCGCCCTGGCCGATCCCTTCGACGCCTGGGGCGCGGTGGCCTGAGCCTCCCGCGCCCTACCGGTCGGCCTGTTGCTGCGGGTTGGCCTGCACGATGCGCAGGGCCGGCACGCACAGCTGCGCCAGGAGGTAGTCGGCGAACGCCTTGGAATAGGGTTGGCGGGCGATGGCCTGCTCCATGCAGGCCAGCCATTCGCGGCTTTCCCGCTCGCCGATGCTCCAGCTGCGGTGGAACAGCGGCACGCTGATCGAGCCGTACTTCTCGGCGTAGTGCCGCGGCCCGCCGAGCCAGCCGCAGAGGAAGCTGGCCAGGCGCTCGCGGGATTCGGCCAGATCCTGCGGATAGAGGCAGCGGACGTTGGGCGCTACATCGGATTCGTCCATGATCCGGTAGAAATCGTCCACCAGACGCTCGATGCCGGGTTTGCCGCCGGCGGCACGGAAGGAGGCGTCACCGACGCCGAATACGGGTTCGGACATCCGCTGGGAACCTATTGGTCGTGATTGCAGGAGCTCGAGCAGGCAGCGGCCGGCTCGGCATCGGACGAGTCGCGGTTGCGGATGGCGTTGGCGATCCGCTGCATCGGTGGCTCGATCATGGCCTTCACTTCCTCGCTGGCGCCGACGTCTTCCAGCGCCTTGTCCATGCACAGCAGCCACTGGTCGCGCTCCTTCGGGCCGATGGCGAAGGGGCTGTGGGGGCCGCTCATGCACATGGTGCCGTATTTGATCGCGTACAGGTGCGGGCCGCCCAGCCAGCCGGAGAGGTACTCGAACAGCTTCTGGCGGATCGGCGCGGTGTCCTCGGCATGCATGGCGCGGATGTCCGCGGCTTCCGGCAGGCGCTCCAGGTTGTCGTAGAAGGCGTTGCACAGGCGGCGCACGCCTTCTTCGCCGCCGAGCAGTTGGTAGGGGGTGCTCATGGAAAGGCTCCTGATTTCTGCAAGGCGCCTACTATTGCCGTTGACGCGGCGGGAGGCGTTGAGCTGGGTCATGCCCGCGGGCGCGACGGCCGTCCGCCGGTCCGTTCGGCGCGCCCTTAGCCCTCGACCAGCGCCTTGAGGAAGTTCTTCAGCGCCAGGCCAGGCTCGTCGTCGTCCTCCGAATAGAGCATGCGGATGCCCCACTGGCTGAGAATTTCCTCCTGCACCGGGTTGGGCTTGTGGGTGAACACGTAGGAGATCGGTCGCACGCCGAGGGTCTCGTGCTTGCGCCAGATCTTCGACAGCTTGTGGAACAGCAGGCGGATGTTGGTATCCGAGAGGCTGTAGCCGATGAACAGCACCGCCTTGCTCAGGGTGTCGGCGCGCAGCTTGATGTCCAGCGGCGTCTCGAACTGCAGGCGCTCGTAGTAGCTGGTCTCGTCCATCACCAGCGAGGCGTCGTCGTCGAAATCGCCATGGAACTTGACGATCTGGCGCACCCCGTCGCGGGCCTTGGCCAGGTCGCTGGCGTTGGCGATCTTGACGTAGTCGACCTGGTAGGCGTCGTGGGCGTTCTCCAGCCAGCGGTCGTAGTTGGTGGTGTAGATGGCGGGAAAGCGGCCGTGAACGATCAGGCGGTGGATCTCCGAGTCGCGGATGTCGATGTCCTTGTGCCACTCGCGGTCCATCCAGCTGCGCAGCGGGCCGATGTTGCCCTTCCTGATCCGGTAGTACTCGGCCAGGGAGAGGAAGTTGCCGTAGGTGTCGAAGACGTCCGGGTCGTAGTCGAGCTGCAGGGCGATCTCTTCGATCAGCTGGCGCCACGGCGGCAGGCCGATGTTGGCGGAGACTCCCGAGCCGACGAAGAGGATCAGGCGTTTCTGGCGGTAGGCCTCCATGAGCTTTTCCATGGCCGTCTAGTGCTCCCGCAGGAAGCTGGCGAAGGCCTCCAGGGCCTGGCGTCGCATGGTCAGCCGCTGCTCGTCTTCCAGCTCGGCGCAGGTGCCCTCGCAGCCTTCGGGAATGAACACCCGCTCCCACTGCAGCTCGCTGTCGCCGCCCGGCTGCGAGGCGATGCGGCCGGCGACGCTGCCCTCGAAGAAGTACTTCTTGCGCCCGTCGCAGTAGCCGATCAGGGTCCTGGCCTCGGCCGTCGGGTCGTCCAGCTTGCCGATCAGCTCGACGAAGCGTTCCGCCGGCAGTTGGTCGAGAACGGTGCGCGTCAGCCCGCCGGGAAAGCCGTTCAGGCTGTTCACCAGCAGGCCGGTGTGCTCGACGAACACCGGCTTGCCGATCAGCTTGAAGGCCGCGAGCAGCTTGTCGCTGACCAGCCGCTGCATGTCCTGGGTCTGCAGCTCCTCGACCGCGAGCTTGCAGGGCAGGATCTCCACGCCGCTGGGCGCGAGGAGCCGGCGGACCTCGCGCAGTTCTTCTTCATCCTCGCTGAGAAACCTGATCTTCATGGCGGATCCGCGGCGTTTGCCAGCTGCTTGTCGGGGTATCCGATAAGACGGCCGCAGGCCGGCGAGGTTCTGACGGAACCACCGTCAGCCGGATTCGCCCATGTCCATGCCGCGGAAGATGCTGCAGCGCTCGAACACCGCCAGGGTCGGCGCCACCGCCTTGTGGTGGCAATACTTGGCCACCAGCTTGGCCAGCCCCTTGATGTCGCGCCCGCTGGCCGCGGGGAAGCACTCGGCCAGCCGCTCGACCAGACCGGGCTCGAGAGCGAGGCCGAACTGCTCGGTCATCACCGCCCAGATCCGCCGGCGATCCTCCAGCCCGGGCGGGTGGTACTTGATCAGGGCGATGCAGCGGGAGATCACCGCCTCGTCGATGTCGTCGACCCGGTTGGTGGTGAGGAACAGCAGCCCGTTGAAGTACTCCAGCACGCGCAGGAACACCCCGACCACGGCGTTGGCGGTGATGTTGTCGTCGCGGCGCTTGATGTACACGTCGGCCTCGTCGATCAGCATCACCGCGCCCCAGCGCTGGGCGCGGGTCAGGGTGTCCTTGAGGGTCTTCTCCATCTCCGCGACGCTCAGGCCCAGCTGCCCAGAATGCACGCGGTACAGCGGGCGCTTGATGATCTCCGTATAGACCTCGGCGGTGAGGGTCTTGCCGACCCCGGGCGGGCCGGCGCAGAGCACCGTGGTGCCGCCGGATTTGCCCTCGACGATGTCGTCCATCAGCAGGTCCATCTCGGCGGTGAGGATGTCGATCAGGTCGGTCTGCTCCGGCGGCAGGATCAGCTTGTCCTTGAGCTCCGGCTGGTAGACGTAGGGCTGCATGTCGTCGACGTGGACCCATAGGTGGTGGTGCAGCTCCAAGTGGAACATCAGGATGTAGCCATGCACCGGCAGCTCGGCGAACAGGCCCTCGGGGATGTCGGCCCGGAGCGATTCGGCGGCTTTCTCCACCTTTTCGTCGTACTTGATGCTGCGCCCGGCCTTGCGCAGGTACTTGCCGAGCACGTCGCCGGTGGCGTCGTGCACCAGGGCGCGATCCTTGATGATCTCCTCGTCGTTGACCAGGCGCGCGCTGCCGCCCGAGGAGGACAGCACCACCACGTCCTTGCGCGCCCAGTCGGTATGGCGATGGGTGGCGCTCGGGTCCTCGGCGAAGATGCCGGTGCCCCTGGCCGAGAACTGCCGGCCGTAGTCCGAGCGCCAGTCGAAAAAGCGCCGGCTGGAGCGATCGTAGGCGGCGATCAGCTCGGCGGTTTCCTTGAGGAAGCCCTTGGCCAGGAAGATCTCGGCGATGGTCTTGCCGTGGATGTCCCGCTCGAGAATGGTGAGGGTCTGGGAGACGATCCGGGCCATGGAGTTGGCTTTCAGGTCGATCAGGATGCGCCCGGTTTCCTCTTCCCCCGGCGGGGTGAAGTCGATGCGCGACACCAGGTAGGCGATCGGCTTGCCCGCGGTGTTGACGCGGAACAGCCAGCCGCGGCTCGCGCCGCGGAGCAGGAATTCGGCCACGGAAGGCACCAGGCGCTCCAGATCGCCCTCGCCGAAGCGTTCGCCGCCGTCATGCAGGGCCCGCCCGAGGGTGGCCAACTGAGCGGCGCGGACTTCCATGGCCGGGCCGGAGGCGACATACAGCCCGTGCAGATGCTCCAGTTGCGCCGTTGTCAGACGATCCAGTACAACTTCGGCGCGGTTGCCGAACTTCAACTGCTGTTTCAGCGCCGACAACTCGGGAAAGGCATCGGCCAATGCCTCCACATATGTTCGCTCGATAAGAAGTTTCATGCCGCGGCAGCCTCTCGTTCGTTGAGTCCGTCAACAAGCAAGGCATATGCCGCAAGGGTAACTCGTTGATTTAACGATAAAAGCTAGGTCGACCTGTATCGTTCGGCACAGGCCAAAACGCATCGGTGTCGGGTAGGGAACAAGCCTCGAGCGTCATCCCGTCTGCATGCTTTTATTAGCCATTGTTACTTTCTCTCGAATATTCATTTGTAGAAAATTTTTGTAATAGGCGCGTTTTGACGGAGGAAAATGGCGGCATTAGGCTTGCGACCAGATATGACGCAATGGCCACGCCCGGCGATCTGAATTTTTGGCAACCTCATCAAGAGATGAATCATGCAATCTGAAGAACAGAAGCTGATCGATGGACTCTTTTCGCGACTGCGTGACGTCGAAGGCCAATCCGCACCCCGCGATGCGCAAGCCGAGTCGCTGATCAAGGAATACGTCTCCCGGCAGCCGGCTGCTCCCTACTACATGGCCCAGGCGATCCTCGTGCAGGAGAACGCCCTCAAGCAGCTCGATGCCCGCGTCAAGGAACTGGAAGCGCAGATCGAGGAGCTGAAGCAGAAGCAGACTGCCGCACCCCAGCAGAGCAGCGGCGGCTTCCTCTCCGGCCTGTTCGGCGGCGGGCGCAGCGAGCCCCAGCAGCCGGCGCGTCAGCCGGTCAGTGCACAGCAACCGGCGCGGGCCGGTGGCTGGCAGGAGCCGGGCGTGCCCGGTCGTGGCGGTTTCGGCCAGCAGCCGGGCTTCGCTCAGCAGCCCGCCTATGGCCAGCAACCGGGCTTCGGCCAGCGCGCCGCCTCCGGTGCCGGCGGCTTCATGTCCGGTGCATTGCAGACCGCGGCCGGCGTGGCCGGCGGCATGGTGCTGGGCAACATGCTGATGAACATGTTCGACGGTAACGACGAGCACGTGGCGAGCGCGCCGGGCGAGCCAGCGGCCGAGGAGCACGCCGCGCCGGAAGAGCACTTCGCCCAGGACGAGAGCTATGCCGATAACGGCTACGACTCCGGCGATGACGGCAGCTTCTTCGGCGGAGACGATTTCGGCGGCGACGACGATAGCTTCATCTGACCCTCGGGCCGCCTCCGCGGGACGGAGGCGGTCGACCGACGAGGCGGAGGCCGGAAAGTCCGGCTGCCGCCAACGGGGAAGGCGTCAGACCTTCTTGACGAACTCCGATTTCAGTTTCATCGCACCGATGCCGTCGATCTTGCAGTCGATGTCGTGGTCGCCGTCGCACAGGCGGATGTTCTTGACCTTGGTGCCGACCTTGACCACCAGCGACGATCCCTTGACCTTGAGGTCCTTGATCACGGTGATGGTGTCGCCGTCCTGCAGGACGTTGCCGACCGAGTCCTTGATCACTCTTTCGCCTTCCGCGGCTTCGCTCGCCTGAGTGGCCGACCACTCGTGGGCGCATTCCGGGCAGACCAGCATCTCGCCATCTTCGTAGGTGTATTCGGAACCGCATTTGGGGCAGGGCGGTAGAGTGCTCATGGATACTCCTCGGCTTCACTCAGGGGAAAACCGCAAATTATATAAGGTATTGATGCGTTTGAGGATTTTTCCTGGAGCAGAAGACCGGCCGGGGTTTTCGCCGATGCGGAAGGGACGCTTTTCCGGACGCAGCCCACCGCTCGTCGCGATTCCCGACGCCGGGCCGCAAAGCCCTGCCAGGATCGATGTCCAGACCCCCTGTTGTTTTGTATAGTATTGATTTTTTGGATTTTTTTGTGCGCAAAGGCAAGGCGAAGGGTAGGGTTAAGCGACGCAGTCGGCTCCACTGGCTGACCCGGCTTCCCTGGTGGTTGTGTTTCGCGATGGGCGCCGCAGCCTGGTTCTACCTGCAGGATTTCTCCGCCGTCCACCCGGCGGCGGTCCGGGTGCAGAAACTGGCGGATATCCAGCCCGCCATGAGCCGCTGGGCGCCCTGGGCCGCCGCCTATGTCGGCCAGTACGTGGTTCCGGGCTTCTTCGGCATGACCGGGCTGGCCTCGCTCTGGCGCCGCTGGCGCAATCGCCGCCTGATGCGGCGGGCGCTCGGCAATCCGCGCAACCTGGCGAGCGGCATGGACTGGCGCGAGTTCGAGCATCTGGTGGCGGAGATTTTCCGGCGCAAGGGCTATTCGGTGTCGATGACCGAGAACAGCGCCGACGGCGGCGTCGACGTGGTGCTCTACCGGCGCGGGACGAGGAGTTTCGTGCAGTGCAAGCAGTGGCGTTCGGCCAAGGTGGGAGTCGGCGTCGTGCGCGAGCTGTACGGCGTGATGGCTGCCGAAGGGGTGGAGGAGGGCTACGTGGTGACCTGCGGAACCTTCACCGAGGCGGCCAAGGATTTTGCCCACGGGCTGGACATCCATCTGATCGACTACTACGACCTCTGCGAGTGGATGGGGGTGAGTCCCTACGGCCGCTAGCGGGCGCTTGCCGTGCGGCGCGCGGGGCTTGTGCTATACAGATGAAAGCGCAGTTCTTCGAGCCGCGGACCCGACGGCGACGCCCGGGCGTACCGTCGCGATCCGCGGAAGTCCGTTCCGCCGCCTGACGGAGCCTGCCGACAGCGAGGTTCAGACCATGACCGTGATGCAATGCACCTACCGTGATCACACCATCGTCGCCGATGTCATGGAGTATCCGGACAATCCGACGCCCTGGGCCGGCGGCTGCCACATCACCACGCCGGACGGCCGCACCACCCGGCGCATGCCGCTTCCCGTCGAGCACGCCTTCATGGCCGGACTGGAAGAGGCCCAGCACGCCTCCATCGCCCATGGCAAATGGCTGGTCGACCAGTGCCTCGACCACGGCAAGCCGCTGTTTTCCGACGCCGCCTGAGCGTCCGGTATCTCTTCCTGCAGCGGAGATGACCGCTGCCCCCCTGCTGCAAACTCCCCGTCCCGGCCGTCATCCCCTCCCGGCCGGGCCTCTGTCGTGCCTGGCCGCCGGGGGCGGTAGATCTGGCGGCTGTCCGGAATTATCAAGAATCAGGCTGCAACCGTGATTGTCATGGCGCCAGGGGCTCGGCCAAGCTGGCACCCTCGCTTCGATAGGAATCGGCAGCGAATGCCGGCAATGGACAGGAGGAATGCACCATGACGCATGATCGACGGGACGCGACCCTTTATCTGGAAGACCTGGCCGTGGGCGATCGCTTTCGCAGCGGCGAGTTCCTGCTGGACGAGGACGGCCTCAAGGCCTTCGCCGGGCAGTTCGACCCGCAGCCCTTCCATCTGGACGATGAGGCGGCCAGGGCGACCCTGTTCGGCGGGCTGGCCGCCAGCGGCTGGCATACCGCGGCCATCACCATGCGTCTGCTGGTCACCAGCGGCATGCCGCTGGCCGACGGGCTGATCGGGGCAGGCGTCGAGGTCGAATGGCCCCGGCCGACACGGGCAGGGGATGTGTTGCACGTGGAGAGCTGTATCCAGACGATCACGCCGTCGCGCTCCCGGCCGGACCGCGGCATCGTCCTTATGGAGAGCCTGACGCTGAATCAGCGTGGAGAGGTGGTGCAGAAGCTGCTGGCCAAGCTGGTCGTGTTCCGCCGACCGGCCTAGCCGCTTTCGCCTGATCCGGGAAGGCGGGCTTGATGCGGCCCGCCTGCTTGATCCGCGTCAATGCTGGAGCTTGGCCATCTCGACGTGCTGCTCCAGGTTTTCCCCCAGCATGCGGTTGAACTGGTCGGTGTACCAGGTCTGCGCCTTGTCCTTGTCGACCGCCAGGTCGGAGGATTTGTAGGAGGCTTCGTGGGCGCTGAAGCGGGCGGCCGCATAGCGGATCGCAGTGCTGATATAACCCAGGTCCTTGTGGTTTTCCTCGAGCAAGCGGTTGGCCACGGCGATGAACTCGTCGGCCATATCCAGTATTTCCATTTCTATCGATGCTTCGGACATTGCTGAAAACCCCTATAGGCGCATTGTTTGTGTGGACTTGTCGAGGGTTTATAACGTGCCATCAATCCGCAAGCAAACGCTCGCACGCTGGCTGAGCCGGAAAGCAGCGTTGCGGTTGTGGCCGGAAGGGGCGACGATTAGCCGGTTATCCGGCGCGCAGCTTCCAGGGCATCCCCAGGCGCTGCGGCCAATCGCTCACGAACCGAAGGACATTTCATGGTCTACACCGAAGCCCTCCCCCTGACTCCAGCCGAAATCGATGCGCGCTACGCCGCTGTGAAGAGCGTGGCTCAGGAGGCGGCACGCCTGGGCATGGATTACTACTTGCGCCGTCAGAGCCTGGCGGTGATGCACAAGGGCGACGACATGCAGGACGTGGTCAGCATCGCCGACAAGGAGATCGAGACCTTCATCCGGGCCGAGCTGACGAAGTGCTTCCCGGAGGACGGCTTCCTCGGCGAGGAAGGCGGTGCGGACGATCTGGACGCCCGCTGCATCTGGGTGATCGACCCTATCGACGGCACCAGCTGCTTCGTCAACGGCCTGCACAACTGGTGCGTGTCCATCGGCCTGCTAGTCGCCGGCGAGCCGCTGCTGGGCGCCATCGCCGACCCGAACCACGACGAGCTGTTCCATGGCTGCCGGGGGCGGGGCGCCTTCGTCAACGATACCCCGCTCAAGGTCAGCTCGGCCCAAGATGTCCGCGAGGGCGTGCTGGGTGTGGGAACCACCCATCGGCGGGGCAAGGAGAACTTCATCCCCTTCCTCCAGGGGCTGCTCAACGAGGGCGGCATGTTCCTGCGCAACGGCTCGGGCGCGCTGATGACGGCCTACGTGGCCGCCGGGCGGCTGATCGGCTACTACGAGACGGACCTGAAGAGCTGGGACTGCCTGGCCGGGCTGGTGCTGCTGAAGGAGGCGGGCGGACGGGTCAACGATTTCTTCCGCAACGACGGTCTGCTGCACGGTAACCCCTGTCTGGTCGCCTGCCCGGGGGTCTACGACCAGGTCGCCCGGCTGATCGGCCCGTCGCTGGATCAGGATTGAGCCGCGACTCGCGGGCCGACGAAGCAATCCCTTTCCCGCGTTGTCCATTACTTGCAGAGTCAGCGAGAGGGACAACCCCATGGCCCGCAGACATTTCGCCAAGTTCGACGCCATTTCGTCGGCCGTTCCGGCCGACGATGCCTTCGAAGCCGTCATCGCCGTGAAGCGCCGGGGCACCGACGAGCACGCCCGCGTGCATCAGGTCGCCAACGGCCAGCGTTACGATCTCATGTTCGAAGCCAATGCGGCCGCCGAGGCCGCCCTGACCCGGGTAGTCGAGGTCGGCGACGACGGCGAGCTGATCTGGGAATCGACCGAGCCGATCTAAGGCGCGAGGTCACTGGCTGTGGACTGGCCTGCGTGCGCCAGTGCCACGAGCGCCTTGTGCCGCCGGTAGCGCGCCAGGCGCTCCGCCAGCGGCTGCGGCAGGTCGGTGGTCGGCATGAAACCCGCCCTCCGATAGAAGTCGGCAAGGTCCGGGTGGCAGAACAGCCACACGGGCCCCGGCGTCCGGGCGAGGGCCTGCTCGAGCAGGTGGCCGGCCAGCCCCCGGCGACGCTGCTCCGGGGCCACCAGCAGCCCGCTCAGCCAGTATCCGTGCTCCACCGGGCTGAGGTTCAGCGCGGCTAGGATTTCCCGATGCCGGGCCACCCAGCTCTGCGCGCCGGCCGGGACGCGCATCGGCGAGCGATGGGCGCGGTAGAACTTGTCCAGCAGCGGGCGCAGCTCAGGCGCCAGCGGCTCGTAGCGGATATCGTTCGCCGCGTCGGATGTTCCGGGGCGAGGCGAGGATTCGCCGATCCGGTTGCTACGGATAGTCGAGGCTTGCTCCCGCTCTTGCACCACTGCATCTCCTTCTCTGCGGTCGTCACCGCTCGCCAGACATCCCGGCAGAAGGCGCAGGCCATGACCGGGACTTGATTAAGTTATGTTTCAGATTCGATTGCTATAGATGAACGGCAGCTTGGAAAACAGTCCCTTGCAGAGTCTTTTTCTGAGTTTCATGGAGGTTCGGGTATCCGCTCAGGCGAGGCCCCTTTCGCTGTTCGTCGGAGATCGTAGTCTTGGTGAATCGGTATCGGGTGTTGTGTGCGTCGCTGGTCGCAGTCTGGTTGTCGTTCCTGGGCGTCTCGACCGCGCAGGCCTCGTCAGGCCTGGCCGGTGCCTACCCACACATCCCCGAACCGATGATCTTCGACATGATGCGTCCGCTCGGCGCGCGCAAGGGCGAACTGGAGTCCAACGTGTTGGCCACCAGCCCGCTGTCGGGCCGCGAGCGGACGACTCACTGGGCCCCGGAGGTGGAATATGCCTTCGCCGACGGTCTGGCCATCGAGTTCGAGTTTCCCTTCGAGGACGATCGGCTGGCCGACTTCAAGCTGGGACTGCAGGCCACCTTCGGCACCTTCAATCAGGGGCGCTCCGTCCATGGCGCCCAGTATATGGGCATCTACGACCGCAAGCGGCATACCTACCTGAACACCCTGGTCTATACGCTGGGCCACCGTTTCAACGAGCGCTGGAGCAGCATGAGCATGCTCGGACTGGCCGACATCAGTTGGTCCCGTTCCAGCAAGCGCAACGATCTGATCGTCAATCAGTCGATCTTCTTCGATGCGACCGAGAGCACCGTCCTCGGGCTCGAGGTCAACTATCTGACCGGCAACGAAGGGCATATCCTGCTGATGCCCCAGATCCATCGCAAGCTGAGCCGGTCGATGAACGTGCAATTCGGCCTCGGGGTCAACAAGGAGCGCGGCGAGTCGGCACGCCCCGAGATAGGCCTGCGCATCGTTCGCCAATTCTGATCGAACGACGAGCAGGCTCGCGGTGTTCGGCCCTCCTCTGGCAGGGGATCGGGAGGGGAGATAACAGCGTGACCGGTTAGCGGTATCGGGTGAGGCAGGCTACCATCCGCCGCGCGTTTTCCCGTCTGCCGAGCCAATATGCCGTTCCCCTTCGAAATCGCCCAGGACCCCGTCACCTTCGCCGTTCTGGCCTGCGTGGCCTTTCTCGCCGGATTCATCGACGCCATCGCCGGGGGCGGCGGGCTGATCACGGTTCCGGCCCTGCTGACCGCCGGTCTGCCGCCCCATCTAGTGCTGGGCACCAATAAGCTCAGCGCCACTTTCGGCTCGGCCGTCGCCAGCTTCACCTTCTTCCGCCGTGGCCTGTTCGATCCCCGCCAGTGGTCCGCTGCTCTGGTCGCCACGGCCATCGGCGCGCTGCTGGGGGCGGGCATGGCCCATCAGGTCCCGGCCAGATGGCTCAATCAGGCTCTGCCGGTCATCGTCTTCGCCTGCGGCCTTTATCTGCTGTTCAACCGTGCCCCCGACAGGACGCCCGATCCCGCCAGGCCCCTGGCGAAGCGGCGGCAGTGGCCGCAGGGGCTGGCTCTGGGCGCCTACGACGGACTGGTGGGCCCCGGTACCGGGGCCTTCTGGACGGTCAGCACCCTGCTGCTGTATCCCATCGATCTGGTGCGCGCCAGCGGAGTGGCACGCAGCATGAACTTCGTCAGCAACGCTATGGCCCTAGCCGTCTTCATCGGCACCGGCCATGTCGCCTGGCTGCTCGGGCTGAGCATGGGCGCGGCGCTGATGCTCGGGGCCTTCCTCGGAGCCCGGACCGCCATCGGCGGCGGGACCAGGCTCATTCGCCCGGTGTTCATCTGCGTGGTGCTGGCACTGACGGCGCGCCTGAGCTGGCAGCACTGGTTCGGTCATGCCTGAGTCCGGGCGTGACGCTGCGTGCGTCACGGGCGATACTGTGGCGCTTTCCATTCTGTCGCCCGGCCACCACAGGAACCCTCTGCCGATGAACGAAACCCAAGCCGATCTCGACATGCAACTCATGCGCGACGCTGCCGGCAAGGCGGCATCCGTGCTGCGCACATTGGGCAATCCGGATCGCCTGTTGCTGTTGTGTCAGTTGAGCCAGGGCGAACGCTCGGTCGGCGAGCTGGAGGAGATTCTCGGCCTGAATCAGCCGAGCCTGTCGCAACAGTTGGGCGTGCTGCGCAGCGAAGGGCTGGTGCAGACGCGTCGCGATGGCAAGCGCATCTTCTATTCGATCGCCGAGCCGAAAATATTGGTGCTGTTGGGTACCCTGTACGAGTTGTACTGCCCCGGAACCGAAGAGGGGTAGGTCGCGCCTCTCAGCGATGGTTTTTCGTCCGGGCTTGCTGGCCCGACGAGCGTCATGAGGGCACTCCGGCGGTCCGGAGGGGCCCGAGAGCGGGGAAAATGCCCCGATTGTTTTTGAAATCTTTCCGTCATCTCCCATTCTTCGGGATTCTTGGGTATGCTCCGCGGCCTTTCTACTAGCCTCAGACATCTCCCATGCTAGAAAACACTCTCGTGCAACTCGAACGCGTCGTGGCCGATCTGCTGCAACGGAACCAGGCGCTGACCGAAAACTGCAACCAGCTCCAGCAGGAGCTGCATCAGATCAGGGAGGAAAACGAAAACCTCCAGCTGGCGGCACTCGAACAGGAAGAGAAACAGGCCGCCACGCTCGCCCGCCTGCAGGCGCTGGTCGAGCGTGCCGGTGCCAGTAGCGCCGCATGAAGGGAAGTGGCGTCCGTGTCCTGAAGATCCTCGGGCGCGATTACTCGATCCGGGCCGGCGAGGGCGAGGCGAGCGCTCTGCTGGAGGCCGCCGAGATGCTGCAGAAGCGTCTCTCCGAGGGGCGGCGGCAGTTTCCCAATGCCGGCAACGACGAGCTGCTGGTGTTGACGGCCCTCAATCTCTGCGTCCCGCTGATCCAGCAGGGCCGGCAACTGAGCGAGGCGCAGCAGCGCCTGGCCGAGACTGTCGAACGCATCACCCGCCAGCTGCAGACCTCGGCCGGGAGCATCGATTCCGGCGCCTGACCGATCCCGCGCCCGCTTCCCGCGGAGCCGGCCTCTCGGATCGAGGGGGGAGGCGCATCGCGAGCCTCCCTCCATTTCCAGTCCCGTTTCCAGTTCGGCGAAGCCTCATGGGCATCGTCCGGGAGGCGGCGCCTTTTTCCGGTCAGGAAAGAAATCCCGGTCGTGACACCAGATCCTTGTCGCCGAAAGCCATGAATTCCGGATTCAGCATTTCCCGCTCCAGGCCATAGCGCAGCGGCTGACCCTGGAGATCGGTCACCGCTCCGCCGGCCACCTCCAGCACGCACTGGGCTGCGGCGGTGTCCCATTGGCAGGTCGGTCCGAAGCGTGGGTAGAGGTCGGCCTGACCTTCGGCGAGGCGGCAGAACTTCAGGGAGCTGCCGGCCGCGAGGAAGCTGTGCTCGACCGGCAGGCCGGCGAGCCAGGCGCCGAGTTTCTCGCCGCCATGGGAGCGGCTACCGATGATGCGCAGCGGCTTGCCCGCGTCATAGCGGACCACCCGCAATTCGGTCGTGCCGCTGGCGCTGCGCTTCCAGGCCCCGAGGTCGGTGGCGGCGTAGAAGCATTCGCCGAGGGCCGGTGCCAGCACCACGCTCGCCACTGCCCGGCCCTGATGGATCAGCGCGATGTTTACGGTGAATTCGTCGTTGCGCTTGAGGAACTCCTTGGTGCCGTCCAGCGGATCGACCAGGAAGAAGGTCTCGGTTGGCGCGAGCTCGCCCGAGGAGGACTCTTCCGAGAGGATAAATACCCCCGAAAAGGCCGTTTCCAGGCCCGCGCGGATCACCTTGTCGGCGCGCAGGTCCGCTTCGGTCAGCGGCGAGGCGTCGGCTTTCTCCCAGGCGGAAAACTCGCCGGCATACACCGCCATGATTTCCCGGCCTGCCGCCTCGGCGATGGCGCACAGGGTCTGCAACTGTTCTTCGGTCACTTTCATCGCAACATCGTCCAATTCAATTTGAGTCCTGTCGACAGCGGCAACCCGGCCATCGGTCGGTGGGGGCCCCGCCTTCGGGGCCATGGCTCAGTCCAGCAGGCGCAGGAGGCTTTCCACGCAGGCTTCCGGCGAGTTCTCGGCAGGGTACAGGTGCACCTCCGGCGCCCTCGGCGGTTCGTAGGCGCTGTCGATGCCGGTGAAGTTCTTCAGTTCGCCCCGGCGCGCCTTGGCGTACAGTCCCTTGACGTCGCGCCGCTCGCATTCCGCGAGGGGGGTGTCGACGAAGACCTCGACGAACTCGTCCGTGGCGAACAGCCCCCTGGCCATCTCGCGCTCGCTGATGAAGGGGGAGATGAAGCTCACCAGCACGATCAGCCCGGCGTCGGTCATCAGCTTGGCCACTTCGGCGACCCGGCGGATGTTTTCCACCCGGTCCGCTTCGGTAAAGCCCAGATCGCGGTTCAGGCCATGACGCACGTTGTCGCCGTCGAGCACGTAGGTGTGCCGGCCCTCCGCATGCAGGCGCTTCTCCAGCAGGCTGGCGATGGTCGACTTGCCCGATCCGGACAGCCCGGTGAACCAGATGCAGCGCGGCGTCTGCCGCTTGAGCGCGGCGCGGGCCCTCTTGTCGATCTCCAGGGCCTGCCAGTGGATGTTGCTGGCACGGCGCAGGGCGAAGTCGAGGGTACCGGTCCCGACCGTTTCCTGACTGAGCCTGTCGATCAGGACGAAGCTGCCGAGAGCACGGTTCGCCCGGTGGGGCTCGAACACCACGGGTGCACCGGTGGACAGGTTCACCGTGGCGATCGCGTTCTGCTGCAGGGTCTTGGCCGCCAGGCGGGCACCGCTGTCGATGTCCTCGCGGTACTTGATGAGGGTGACGGTCGCCGCCACCTCCTGGGAGGCCAGTTTCAGCAGGTATTGCCGGCCGGGCGCCATCGGCTGTTCGCCCAGCCACAGCAGACGGGCCTCGAACTGGTCGGCCACCTCGGGCGGCGCTTCGGCCGTGGCCAGCACGTCGCCGCGCCGGACCTCCACGGAATCGGCCAGGGTCAGGGTGACAGCCTCGCCGCTGTCGGCCCGTTCCCGCTCGCTGCCGTCGACCAGCAGCGTCTCGATCCGCGTCTGCAGACCAGAGGGCAGCACGCGCACGGCATCGCCCGGGCGTACCGATCCTGCCGCCAGGCGCCCGCACAGGCCGGGCAAGCCCGGCTCCGACCGGCTGACCCACTGTACCGGCAGGCGCATGGGGTGGACCGTGCTATCGGGAATCTCGATACTTTCCAGATAGTCCGGCAGGCTCGGGCCGCTATACCACGACAGGCTCGGCTCGGCCTGCTGCCAGTCGACGCCCGACGGGCCCGGGAATGGAATCGCCTGGATGCCGGCAAAGCCCAGATCGGCAGCGAATTCGCAATACTGTTGGACGATAGCCTCGAACGTCTGCGAATCGAATGCCACCCGCTCCATCCGGCCCACTGCCAGAATCACTTGGCGAATCCCCATCATCGCCACGATGCGGGTATGCAGGCGGGTCTGGGACGTCAGCCCCTGGCTCGCATCCACCCGGATCAGCGCCAGATCGGCCGTGGCCGCGGCGTCTGCGAGTCGGCGGGTGAACTGCTGGTGGCCGGGGATTTCGGCAACCAGAAGACGCCGCCCCGCGATGGCGAGAAGGCGGTACTCCACTGCCCGCAGTCCGGCTTGGTTCGCTGTCGGGGCCTTACCGGGGTTCTCCGGCAGCGGCGGTTCGAATGGCGTGGCGTTGCCGTCACCGGCGCTGCTGCAGGCGACGATGCGCAGGAGCGGTTCGTCATGCCGGTTTTGCAGGGCAAACGGCATGTCCAGGGGGGGGCGAAAGTTGCTCATCGGACCTTGCGCGGGAGACCCCGTACCTCCGTACGGGGAGGATGGCATGGTGCCCTCGGTCCCGCTTCCTTCCTTATCCAGGCTATTTTGGCTCATTGATAGGGTTCGGTCTTCTTTCCGTGACCAGTTGCGAAGGCAGGATATCGCCTTTGCCTGTCCATTCCTGACCTGATGAGCAGGGGACGCCAACATACGACGCCCCGGCACATTATTCGTTGCATTGGGAAAGCAGGCGCCCGCCGTTCAGACGGCGAGCCAGTGGCCGAGATCGCGATCCAGCAGCCGCGACAGGTGGGCGATGTCTTCCGCCAGGGTCTCGCGGATGTCCCGGCGCAGCGAGGGGGCGAGCGCCACCTTGGGCGCCGGCGCCTTGTTCCAGTCGAGCAGCGCCTTGCGCCCGCCCATCACCGCGGAGAGCAGCGGCGAAGGCCGCTCCGGCTTATCCAGCGGCTTCAGCCGCAGGCGGTACTTCTCCCCGGCCATGAAGCCGCGCACGGCCATCGGCGGACGCTTCAGCAGGCGCTGCAGCCAGCCGACCTTGAAGCCCTGGCCGGCCCGGCGGGCGGCGAAGTCGGTGCGGCCGTCGTCAGGCAGGTCGAGAAAATCCAGCATCCGCCGGTAGAGCCCGGCCGGGTCCTTGGCCAGATCGTCGTACACCGCCACGAAGCAGCGCTCCCGGCCCACCACCGAGAAGAAGCGCTCCACGTGCTTGCCCAGGCGGCCGATCTCGTCGTACTGCAGCCAGCGCGGGTCGAGGCAGCTGCGCGGGATCCGGCGGCCGCGGGCGCGTTCGCCGAGCAGGCGCCAGGCGCTGGCGAAGTCGGGCACGACCTCGTCGCCCAGGTAGAGCAGGCGCTGGTGCAGGGAAGGGAGCATGGCAATGGGATCGCGCAGGGCGATGATGAACTTGGCCTCGGGCCAGACGCGCAGGATGGGCTTCATCTGCTCGGCGGCGTAGAGGTAGGACACCGAGCCCTCGGCCATGAGCGGGCGGTCGGCAGAATAGTGACCGAAGTAGCGCGGCAGGTAGTCGTTCTGTAGGGCCTGGCGCAGTTCGGCGTCGGAGAGCCCGTTGAGGTCGTAGCGGGAGAAGAAGTGCGGCTCCTTGACGGAGGAGAAGGTGACGCCGGGATGCTCCGCGAGGTAGTTCGAGAGGGAGGTGGTGCCGCAGCGGGGCGCGCCCACGACGCAGGCGAAGCGCTGCGGGATGGCGTCGAACGTGAATCGGGTGGTCATAATCACTCTGTGAAAGCAGCGTTGAGTTCCACCTCAAATGCCTACGACGAATGCGAGAAGGCGTTTTCCGGACAGATTCGCCTTGCCTAACTTCTGCCCATTGCGAGTGCAAGCAGGCCAAGACGCGCCTGCGGAATTGCAAGGAAAAACAACGCCGTGTTAGACGGTGCCGGCATTGTAGAGAGGCCGGAACGATGTTGTCCATGGCGAGCCAAGGGGTAATCGCCCTCTGCCGGCGCCCCGTCGCTGCCGGATTGTCGCAGTGCCCGAAACCGCTCGAGGCGCAAGCCTGGCCCGGAAAAACGTCCGCGAGGGATCTTTCGCGCCTGGCGGGTGTCTAGGAAGGCCGGCGATTCGAAACGAAACGCTCGTTCCGTATCGCAGGAACGGCAATCAAGAGGACGACAATGCAGAAGCAAGTGATGGGGCTGGTAGCCGCGGCGTTCGTGTCCGGCATGGCGCTGGGCGGTGCGCTCGGCTATTTCGCCGCCGGCAAGGGCGAGCAGGGCGATACGAGCGCGGCAGGAAAGCAACTGACCACGGCCGAACTGAGCGAGCGGCTCGGCGACGAGGCTTCCGAACTGAAGGAAACCCTGCCGAAGATGGCCGATGCCGAAACCGAATGGTTCGACGTCACCGTCGGTCCCGGAGCCGTGACCACCTACTGGTACCGCTTGGTGAACTACAACGGCGATGGTCTGAATTCCGAGAAATTCAAGGCCAACGTCGAGTCGAGTCTGACCAAGCAGGTCTGTGCCGAACCGTCGATGCGGGAAAACATAGGCTACGGTACTACCTACCGTTTCAATTACGTCGGCAAGGACCGCATCAAGGTCGCGGAACTCGAGGTCGATCGGCAGAAGTGCGGCTTTTGATGGCTGCATGACGGTTCAGTTCTGGCCGATGGAAGCGTTGACGGGAGAGTCTGAGAGGCCTATCAATCGTGATCCTTGTCGGATGAGGATCGGAAATTGAAACGGCTCGTCGCCTTGGCGCTATCGTCCGGACTGTTGGCGGGATGCACCGGCACATCGCCCATACCCGTCGATATCGCCCGCAAAGCCCCTGCCGAGCGGGTGAGCAGAGGCCCGGATTGGCAAGCCCGAATCACCGTGGTGCGGGATGCGGGGCTCTGGACCTCGTTTTGCACCGCTTCCCTTTACATCGACGGCGATCGGGTCGCGCGGCTAGAGGCGGAGGAGACGGTCACCGTTGGTGTCCGGGCCGGCGACCCCGTGCTGGTTCGTGCCGCGCAGGATGGCGGCGGGCTGTGCGCCTGGTTGCCGTCGAGCCGCTCGCTCGAGACCCAGCTGGAGCCGGGGCAGCATCGCTTCTATCGCATCTCCTTTGCCCGAAGCGGCAGGGTGGACCTGCAGGAGGACTCTCTCTGGCCTCGGAGGGAGCGGGCTTCCGATACGTCCCGGCCCGGGCCGGCCACCTCGATCAGCGGAGCGGGCAGGACTTCTCCTGCAAATAGCGTTATAAATAAATAATTTATCGCTATAAGCCTGACTGAAGCACGGGGATTACATGAAAAAGGCATGGGACATCAAGATCCGCCTGCTGCACTGGGCCATCGCCCTGACGGCGACCTTCCAGCAACTCAGCAGCCTTTATATGTCCGATCCCGGGACTCAGTACCTGTTTCCCTATCACCGGATCCTCGGTGCCGTCGCCGCCCTCGTTCTGCTGTTCTTCTGGCTCTACAGCTATGCGATCTACGACCTGAAGGTGCTGTTTCCCTGGGGCGGGGACGGGCGGCGCGCGGTGGTGCGGGAAGGCCTGGGTCTGCTGCGCGGGCGGCTGCCGGCGAGCGGGCGGGGGATCGGTCTGTCCGGATTCGTCCACGGGCTCGGACTGCTGGCCCTGAGCGGCTGCGCCATCACTGGCATGATCATGTTCTCCATGATTCCGCCGGGTCACGTTGGTCCTCCCGCCGACGGCATCGCCTTCACCCGCTACACGCTGCAGCACAAATTCTTCGGGCAGATGCTGTGGCTTTACTGGTGCGGCCACGTGGCCTTCGCCCTGGTCCACCAAATCGCCGGAGACCGGGTGTTCGGCGCCATCTTCGGCTTCGCCCGGCGGCGGGAGTGAGCCGTGATCCGCGTCGTGCTTGTGGCGAGCCCGAAAAACGAGGGGCTGCCCGTGGCAGCCCCTCGTTCGCGCAAGCGCTGATCGTGCCGGAGTTGAGTCCGGACCCTATCAGTCCTGGCGACTGGTGACTTCGAGCAGGTGGTAGCCGAACTGGGTCTTCACCGGGCCCTGCACGACATTCAGCGGGGCGCTGAACACCACGTCGTCGAACGCCTTCACCATTTCGCCACGGCCGAACGAACCGAGGTCGCCGCCGTCACGGCCGGACGGGCAGGTGGAGTTGTCGCGGGCTACCTGGGCGAAATCGGCGCCGGCCTCGATGGCGGCTTTCAGTTCTTCGCACTTGGCTTCGGTGGCTACCAGGATGTGGCGGGCGGTGGCTCGTGGCATGGGGGTACTCCTTCCAAAGAAGCCCACGAGACTACCGGAATTGCCGGGCTATTCAAGCACCGGAAAGATTGCGAGAGACATTCGGCAGCGGGGAAACCCGCCCGGGACTCCGAGCCCTCCGCCGCAAACGGCGGAGGGCTGCGGATAGCCGATCCGGTCGGGCTTTCCGAGGATCAGCAGTAGCGATCCAGATAGTGGACGCCCGGATTGCTCCGCGCCACGTGCCATTGCTCGGTCAGGGTCCGATGCACACGCCCGATGAAGTCGGCGTCTGCCGCGGCCTTCCGGCCGACATAGCCCTTGCCGCGGCGGTAGGCCCTGAAGCGGACGCGCATGTTGGGGGTGCGCTTCTCGAACTCCTCTTCCTCCATGCCGGCCGGAAGGCGGTCGAGATGGACGTCACCCTGATCGCAGACCCAGAGGATGTGGCTTTCGTTCTTGTCCTTGCGCTCGGCGAACAGACGAGCCAGGTCTTCGGGGGAGAGCGAATGGTTCAGATTCATGTGCAAGGTCCTCATGGTCATCTAGGGATCGAACGTTTCGTGGCAAAACGTGTTGTTGTCGTTCGGTTCAGGCCACCGGCCGCCGATCGGAAGATCGGGGCGGTGGCCTGCATGCCGTGCCAGCTGTTTTCAGATCACAACATGAGCCTTATGTAGCACTGCACGTAGGCTTGCTACACAAAGCAGAGCCTGGAGAAGCCAAGACAGGATCGTTTGGGGAGAGGGAAGGCGAGCACCCGATGATGTTGGGTAGCAAGGCGGAGGGTTAGTACGCCAGCCACAAGCATCATGAGAATGTCTTGCCAGCACTTTCGCCGCAAATGACGATTACTGCCAATCAACTTCATCAGTCCGCCTTGTGGGCAGTACAGTCGCGAGATGGCTCGGCGAGTGGGCCGAGCGAGCTGCGATCACCCTTACCAGGGCTCCCTGTTAGGGAAGCGGTTTCATCATGCAGGGTTCAGCGAGGCGGCGTCAACACTTTTGTAGTGATTTTTTTATGGCGCTACATTTGCCGAAAAGACCGCTCCTGGGCACCCCGTCGCGAGCCGCCCCGGCTTTCAGACTAGTTGCCGGAGCACTGGGCGTCCTTTCTTCCGGACAGCCCAACGACCGGTCGTCGCCTCTGCCGGCCGGCCACTCGCCCGTTGCCCTTGCCTGCGTGAGAATGCCCGCCGTCCGGCTTCCAAGACGACGAAGCAGGGCGGCGGATGCCCTCCGCTCATCCCCTCGAACTCCACGCAGGGACGCGGCACCAGAGCACTACCCATCTTGGCGAACGTATCCATGCCGCTTGCCGGCAATCCTTCTTCCGACACGAAACGAACCCTGTCCCGTCTGGGGCGTCTGCTCCTTCTGAGCGCCAGCCTGTTCGCCGGTGCTGCGGCCAACGCCTCCGAGGTCTCGCGGCTCGTCACGCTCATCAACGCCTATCGCACCGCGCCCCAGACCTGCGATGGCCGGCGGGTAAAACCGCTCGGGCCGCTGGCCATCGACGAGCGGCTGGCGCTGGGGCCGGTGACTTCCCGGACGCATCTGCTGAACGCCCTGCGAAGCGCCGGATATCCGCTGGATGCCGTGCAGACCCTCTCCGTCTCGGCCCCGGCGAATCCCGCCGTGGTGATGGCGGCTCTCTAAAGGCGCGCCTGTGGCCTGCTGCTGGACCCGCGCTATGCGGATATCGGCGTGTCGCGCCGCGGCGACAGCTGGCAGATCGTCCTGGCCCGGCCGCTGGCTTCCACCGGGCTGGGCGGTTGGGAGCAGGTGGGACGGGACATCCTGAGACAGGTCAACCAGGCCCGCGCCGAGCAGCGCCGCTGCGGCCGCCAGCGCTTCGCCGCCGTGCCGCCGCTCGCCTGGAATGCGCGCCTGGCCCAAGCCGCCCTCGCACACAGCCGCGACATGGCCGCGCGCAACTACTTCAGCCACCGGGGGCGGGACGGCAGTCAGGCCGGCGTGCGCGCCCAGCGTGAGGGCTATCGCTGGTACGGCATCGGAGAGAACATCGCCACGGGGCAGGCCACGGCGAAACAGGCGGTGTCGAGCTGGCTGGCCAGCCCGGGGCATTGCGCCAATATCATGAACCCGGTCTACCGCGAGATGGGCGCGGCCTATGCGGCCAATCCCAGGAGCGACGGAGGCATCTACTGGACGCAGGTGTTCGGGAAGCAGCGCTAGACGAGCGGGGCCGGACACCCCGCCGGCCACTCGTCCGACGGGGATGTCCCGATCGCTCATCTCAAGGCGCTGAGGCCGCCGGCGTTCAGTGTTGTGGCCTGTTGCGGATGGTCTTGAGCAGATCCTCGGGGCTGATGTGGCCGACGACGCTGTCGTGGCTGCCCGGCTGCGGCAGGTTGAGGATGTGGCCCTTGATCTTGCCGATCACGTGCATTTCGCACGGCTTGCAGTCGAACTTCAGGGTCAGCACCTCGTCGCCGTGCACCAGCTGCATCGGCGCCACCTTGGTGCGCACGCCGGTGACGCCCTTGGCCTGCTTCGGGCACAGGTTGAAGGAGAAGCGCAGGCAGTGCTTGGTGATCATCACCGGCACCTCGCCGGTCTCCTCGTGGGCCTCGTAGGCGGCGTCGATCAGCTGCACGTCGTAGCGCCGGTAGAAGGCGCGGGCCTTCTCGTTGTAGACGTTGGCGAGGAAGGTCAGGTGCGATTCCGGGTAGACCGGCGGCGGCACGCTGACCGGCTTGCGGCTGCCGCGCGGATGGGCGGCGATGCGCGCGCTGGTCAGCGCCTCGACCACCTCGCGGCGTAGGGCCTTGAGCTGCGAGTTGGGCACGAACGGCATCTGCAGGGCGTCGATCTCCACGCTCTCGGCGTGGTAGAGGGTGGTGCCGAGCTGGCCGAGCAGATCGCGCAGCTGCTCCAGTGCCTGTTCCGGCTTGTTGGCCGGGCCGAAGGCGCCGTCGAGGCTGACCGTGGCGCTCGTGCCTTCCTCGCTGGTGGCGGTCAGGGCGATCCGCTCCGGGCGCAGCTCGGCCTTCCAGGTCACGTCGATGCGGCGCTCGGCGGAAGTCTTGAGCAGCGCCTGCTGCCAGTTGTGGTCCAGGTTGCGGTTGAGCGGGTGATGCGGGCGCAACTGCCGCAGCGCCGGCGGCATTTCGTTGGGCTCCACGCGGTACTGCCAGCGCGGCTGACCGTCCTCCTCGAACTGGGCGAGCTGCCCGACCACGCTGGCGCGGAAGCCCACCACCTCGCGCTTGACCAGCACGTTGAGGCCGTCGCCGTTGCTCAGCGGCTCGCTGGTCTGGACGAGCAGGTCCTGCTTGCCGACCTTGAGCACCTGGCCCACCGGCAGGCCGGTGAAGGTGGGAGAGTCGAAGGCGCCGATGTCGATCTTGCGCTCGCTGACGAAGTAGTCGGTGCTGCCGCGGTGGAAGGTCTTGTCCGGATCGGGGACGAAGAAGTGCTCGGTACGGCCGCTGGAGGCGCGGGCCAGGTCCGGGCGCTCGGCGAGGATCTCGTCCAGCCGCTGGCGGTAGTAGGCGGTGATGTTCTTGACGTAACTCGCGTCCTTGTAGCGCCCCTCGATCTTGAACGAGCGTACCCCGGCGTCGATCAGCGCGCGCAGGTTGGCGCTCTGGTTGTTGTCCTTCATCGACAGCAGGTGCTTGTCGTAGGCCACCACCCGGCCCTGGTCGTCCTTCAGGGTGTAGGGCAGGCGGCAAGCCTGGGAGCAGTCGCCGCGGTTGGCGCTGCGCCCGGTCTGCGCGTGGGAGATGTAGCACTGTCCGGAGAAGGCCACGCAGAGCGCGCCGTGGATGAAGAACTCGATGGTCGAGTCCACCGCGTCGCTGATCTGGCGGATCTCCTGCAGGTTCAGCTCGCGGGCCAGCACCAGCTGGGAGAAGCCGGCGTCGGCGAGAAACTTCGCCTTGTCCAGGCTGCGGATGTCGCACTGGGTGCTGGCATGGATCTCGATGGGCGGGATGTCCAGCTCCATGATGCCCATGTCCTGCACGATCAGCGCGTCGACGCCGGCCTCGTACAGCTCATGGATCAGCTTGCGCGCCGGCTCCAGCTCGTCGTCGTGGAGGATGGTGTTGAGGGTGACGAACACCCGGGCATGGAACAGATGGGCGAATTTCACCAGCTCGGCGATGTCCGCCACGCTGTTCTCGGCGTTGTGCCGCGCACCGAAACTGGGCCCCCCGATATAGACGGCATCGGCGCCATGCAGGATGGCCTCGCGGGCGATGGACACGTCCCGTGCCGGGCTGAGCAGTTCCAGATGGTGCTTGGGTAATGACATGGCTTGGATGATCGGTACGGGAAAAGCCTGTCATTGTAGCCGCCCCAAGCGGTTTTTGAGCGCCTCCGCGCATCTGTCGGCGGGCAGGGCGACGTTCTGCTGAAGGGGAGAGACAGCACGAGAGCCTCTCGGCCGGCGTACCCATGCACCGACGAACAGTGCGCCGACGAAGCAAAAGCCGGAAATCGGAACTCCTCATGTTGCCGTTGTTCACCCTCCAATAACGTTTCGTTTCATACGCTTATATATTCAGGGCGAAAACAAGATTCGTCAGTTTGTTGGCGACGGTTTTTTTATTTCGACAAACCTTTCGTCGTCCGATGAGTGATCGATGGAGTAAGGGATAATACTTTCCCCGGGCTTTTCGTTTGCTGTCTGGTATATGAGTCGCCGGGATCGTCATTCAAACAAACTCCAGTAGATATATTTTTGGGATTTTGTATGGCGGCGCGGAAAGTCTGGTTGAGGCTGTTTTTCACAAATGTTAAGGCTTTGTGGAGATAGTGTTGGGAATTTATGGACATAATGTCGGGAGTTCATGTTTATAGAGAATAACGTTGAACTTCCTTTTGCGCTGTAGTATTACCTGTACGCAATCGGATACGCCCTCCAGCTACCCGCAGCACTGCGGTGGTATGGAAAAGCCATAAATATCAATTGGCTGTAATTCTTTTATAAGTACAAGTAAATACGGGAATGCGGGGTTCCAAATGAATCGACTGGTTGAAGATACATAGCGCCGCGCTTCGGGGCCTGTTGTCGGTTTTCGAGGAATATGGCGCCAGAAGTGGCGCCGTAAATGACCGCTTTTGTTTCTCGGCTGCAAGGGCCGGGAAAGTTCCTATTTAGCGGGCGATTGCAGAAGGACTCCAGGGTTCTTCTGGAAGCGGGTTTGCCGACAACAGCGTCAAAGTGATTCAGGTAGCAAATGGCTTGTCTTGGGTCTGCGCTCATTCGGAAGTTCTTATTTCCAATGACCGCCGGCAGAGCATGGCTTTGTTCAAACTTTCTTCGGGTCATTGGCATCGTTCTGATGGCCTCCGGAGTTGAATCGATGACCGCTAGATCAGAAGGCCCGGCACAGTTCGGCAGTTTCGACGAGGCTGCCGTATTGCACGAACTCGAGCATTATCTTCCGAAGCAGGCTCCCCTGAAGGATTTCGTGCACCACAACACCCTGCACGCCTTCCAGGGTTCGAAGTTCCACGACGCGCTGCGCAACGCCTCGGGCATCTTCGGCTACAACGTTTCGCTCAAGCTGGAGAAATACCGCAGCCTCTACCTGCAGGGGGAGATCACCCCGGCGGTTCTGGACTGGGTCATCCGCCAGCACAAGGGCGATCAGTTCGAGCGCTGGAAGAGCCAGCTCGTCGAGGGCGAGTTCGCACCGCCGGCCCTGCCGCGTATCGGCTCGGTGCGCGCGCACTGGAAGAAGAACCAGCGCGTCGACCTGGACTCGCTGGTGCATCCGCTGCTGTTCCGCATCCTCTGCAGCTACCTCGACCAGGGCATCTCCATCTGGGCTTTCCCGTCCAACGGCGAGGGCTTCCTGAGCGCCCTGCGCGAACTGGAGCGCCACAGCTTCACCAGCTTCTTCCGCCGCGAGCGGGCACGGCGCCTGCTGCTCGACGGCGACTGCGCCATCGCCGACCTGCTTAAGCTCCTGGTGCGCGACGAGGCGCTGTTCGAGCATTACCTGTTCGACCAGCAGTTCGCCCATCCGGGCTGGTCGGGCATCGTCACGGTGATCGAGGCGCAGCCCGGCACCCTGATCGACAGCCGCAAGATCACCCTGCGCGAGCTGATCGTCTTCGAGCTGCTGCTGGAGATCGACGCGCTCGACGAGCATTTCGACGAGCGCTGGAGCCCGCTGGAGGCCGATCTGGCCGGGGAGCCGCGGGAAATCCTGGCCGAAGTGCCTAGGACCGAACTGCACGACGCCCTGGCGATCTGGCAGGAGGCGCTGGAGTGGAGTTTCTACGACCCGGTGCTGAGTGCCGTCCAGCGCCAGCCTGCGGAGAGCCCGGCGGCGCCGGCGAAGAGCTTCCAGGGCCTGTTCTGCATCGACGACCGTATCTGCTCCTTCCGCCGGCACCTGGAAAGCCTCGATCCGCACTGCGAAACCTACGGTACGCCGGGTTTCTTCGGCGTGGAGTTCTATTTCAAGCCGGCCAACGCCAAGTCCTCTTCCAGGGTCTGCCCGGGTTCGATCGAGCCGCAGTACCTGATCAAGGAGACCGGCGGCCAGGACCGGCGCCGCGCCGAGCCGCACTTCAGCAAGCACTCGCACAACCTGCTGGGCGGCTGGGTGATCTCCCAGACCCTCGGCTTCTGGTCGGCCATCAAGCTCTTCGACAACATCTTCAAGCCTTCGGCCAGCCCCCTCGGCTCATCCTCCTTCCGGCACATGGAGCGCGGCTCCAGCCTGAGCATCGAGAACCGCTCGCCGGACGAGCGCGAGGACGGCCTGCAGGTCGGCTTCACCGTCGAGGAGATGGCCCAGCGCGCGGAGGGCCAGCTGCGCAGCATCGGTCTGATCCGCGACTTCGCGCCCATCGTCTACGTGGTCGGCCACGGCGCCAGCAACACCAACAACCCGCACTACGCCGCCTACGACTGCGGGGCCTGTTCGGGCCGCCCGGGCTCGGTGAACGCGCGGGTGATCTGCTTCATGCTCAACCATCCGCGGGTGCGCGAGATCCTCGCCGGCAAGGGCATCGAGATCCCGGCGGCGACCCGCTTCGTCGGTGCGCTGCACGACACCACCCGCGACGAGGTCGCCTTCTACGACGAGGAGTCGCTCGATGCCGACAGCCAGGCCCGCCACCGGGCCAACGTCGCGGTGTTCGACAAAGCCCTGGCGCTCAACGCCAAGGAGCGCTCGCGCCGTTTCGAGTTGACCGACAGCCAGCAGTCGCCGGAGCGGGTGCACGAGGCGGTTAAGGCGCGCGCCGTGTCGCTGTTCGAGCCGCGTCCGGAGCTGAACCACGCCACCAACGCGCTGTGCATCGTCGGGCGCCGTTTCCTGAGCCGCAAGCTGTTCCTCGACCGGCGCTCGTTCCTCAACTCCTACGACTACCGGGTCGACCCGGACGGAACCTTCCTGCTCGGCATCCTGCGCGCCGCGGCGCCGGTCTGCGGCGGGATCAACCTGGAGTACTTCTTCTCCCACGTGGACAACCAGAAGCTGGGGGCGGGGAGCAAGCTGCCGCACAACGTGATGGGTCTGATCGGGGTGGCCAACGGCAACGACGGCGACCTGCGCCCGGGACTGCCGAGCCAGATGATCGAGGTGCACAACCCGGTGCGGATGATGATCGTGGTCGAGCAGTTCCCCGAGGTGGTGCTGAACACCCTGCGCCAGCATCCGCCCACCTGGGAGTGGTTCGCCAACGACTGGATCAACCTGACTGTCGTCAGCCCCGAGACCCACGAGCTGTTCCGCTTCCGCGACGGCGCCTTCGAGGCGTACCGCCCGCTGACCGAGCGGATCGGCGTCGCCGCGGACCTCGAGAAACTCTTCGAAACCCAGGCGGACAACCTGCCTGTCCTCGCCCTGAGCTAGGAATCGCCATGGCCTCCGTATTGCAGATCTTCATCTTCCTGCCGCTGATCGGTTTTCTGCTCAGCCTGACCCACCCGGAACGGGACGAGACGCGCATCACGCGCACCTCGCTGGCCACGGTCGGCGCGCACCTGCTCGGCTTCGTGCTGTTCCTCCTCTACTGGGCGTGGCACGGCTTTCCCACCCTGGACCTGAAGGACTTCATCGTCTTCCAGACCGGTAGCTACGAGTTCTACATCGACTTCCTGTTCGACCGGATCACCGCGACCTACGTGTTCGTCGGCGCCTTCCTGACCCTGATGGTGCTGCTCTACAGCCGCCGCTACATGCACCGCGAGCCCGGCTACAAGCGCTTCTTCAGCACGGTGCTGTTCTTCTATGCCGGCTACAACATGGTGGTGTTCTCCGGGAACATGGAGACCATGTTCACCGGCTGGGAGGTGCTGGGGATCACCTCGTTCCTGCTGATCGCCTTCTACCGCGACCGCTACCTGCCGGTGAAGAACGCGGTCAAGGTGTTCTCCATCTACCGGATCGGCGACGTCGGACTGCTGCTGGCCATGTGGGCAATGCACCACCTGTTCCACGCCAACGTCAGCTTCCACATGCTGCAGAACCGCGACTTCGTGCTCGAGCATCTGCAGCCGCACGCCTTCGGCGGCCTGTTCATCTCCATGATGATCCTGCTGGCCGCCGCGGCGAAGTCGGCCCAGCTGCCGTTCTCCAGCTGGCTGCCGCGGGCCATGGAGGGGCCGACGCCGTCGAGCGCGATCTTCTACGGCTCGCTGTCGGTGCACATCGGCGTGTTCCTGCTGCTGCGCACCGCGCCGTTGTGGCGCGGCGAGCCGTGGGTCTGCGCCGTCATCGGCCTGCTGGGGTTCTCCACCAGCGTCGTCGCCACGGTGATCGCCCGCTCGCAGTCGGCGATCAAGAGCCAGATCGCCTACGCCTCCATCGCCCAGATCGGCCTGATCTTCATCGAGATCGCCGCCGGCCTCGACACCCTGGCCCTGGTGCACTTCGCCGGCAACGCCTTCCTGCGCACCTACCAGCTGCTGGTGTCGCCGTCGGTGGTGACCTACCTGATCCGCGAGCAGTTCTACAACTTCGTGCCGCGGCAGCACCAGGCCACATGGCGCCTGCCGAAGAAGCTGATGTATTCCCTCTACATGCTCTCGGTGCGGGAGTTCGACCTGGACGCCTTCATGTACCGCCGGCTGTGGAACCCCATGAAGAGCCTGGGGCGGCGCCTGGACTTCCTGAGCTTCTGGCGGGTCCTCGGCTTCTTCGTGCCGGTCTATCTGCTGGGGGTGTTCCTGGCCTACCGGCGCGATGCGCTGCCGGTCGGGGTCGTCCAGGCCCTGCCGGTGGTCTTCTCCACGATGGCGGCGATCCTGGTGCTCAAGTCGTTCACCGAGCGCAAGCACGCTCGGATGACCTGGCTGCTGGCGATCATGACCCACTTCTGGATCGCCCTGGCCACCTCGTTCAACGCCAGCTTCGACTTCGCCGAGAGCTATGTCTACCTGAGCGGCGTCGCCCTGGCCGGGCTGGTCGGCTTCCTCTGCCTGCGGCGGCTCAAGGAGCTGGAAGGCGACATCCACCTCGACCGCTTCCACGGCCATTGCCGCCAGCACCCGCGGATCGCCTTCGTCTTCCTGCTGTGCTGCCTGTGCGCCACCGGCTTTCCGATCAGCCCCACCTTCGTCGGCGAGGACCTGATCTTCGCCCACATCGAGGAGGGGCAGATTGGTCTGGCCTTCCTGACCAGCTTCAGCTTCATCCTGGTCGGCCTGTCGATCATCCGCATCTATGCACGGGTGTTTCTCGGGCCGCACGCCAAATCCGTCTACGAGGTGGCCTACAAATCTTCCTGATTCAACCCGATTCCGATCTCGCCCGGGGAGGAGCGGATTCGTCCGCGATCGGCGGCGCCAGGCACAGCCTCGCGAGCGAGCCCGCTCCTACCGGTGCGACCAGAGCTATCCATACCCAGAATTCGAAAGTGCATGACAATACCGAAGGAGCCATTGCCCAATGAAAGCGAGTGCAATTCCCGAAGATGGCCTCAAGGGCCTCAAGCAAAACTGGCGCAGCGACGTGGTATCGGGGTTCCTGGTATTCCTGCTGGCGCTTCCTCTGAGTCTCGGCATCGCCAAGGCCAGTGAATTCCCGCCGGCCATGGGCGTGCTGACCGCCATGATCGGCGGCATGTTCGTCAGCCTGTGCGCCGGCTCGCGACTCACCATCAAGGGCCCGGCCGCCGGCCTGATCACCATCTGCGCCGGCGCCGTGGTCGAATTCGGCGGCGGCGCCCAGGGCTGGCACCTGGCGCTCGGCGCGATCGTGGTGGCGTCCATGCTGCAGATGCTGTTCGGCTTCCTGCGCTTCGGCTCGCTGAGCGATTTCTTCCCGCACTCGGTGGTGCACGGGATGCTGGCGGCGATCGGCCTGATCATCTTCGCCAAGCAGATCCACGTGCTGCTCGGCATCGATCCGGCCACCCTCAAGGGCCTCGACCTGATCCAGCTGTTCGAGCGGATTCCCGCCTCGATCATGCACGCCGATCCCCACGTGGCCCTGGTCGGCGTCATCAGCCTGGCGATCATCTTCGGTCTGCCGCTCTTGAAGATTCCGGGCCTGCAGAAAGTGCCGGTGCCGATGCTGGTGCTGCTGGTGGCCGTCCCCATGGCCCTGATCCTCGACTTCCGCCACACCGAGCCGGTGTTCGACATGGTGACCATCGGCAACTTCTGGTCCAACGTCGGTCTGAACGTGGACTTCTCCCTGATCGGCACCGCGGTGTTCTGGAAGTACGTGCTGATGTTCCTCTTCATCGGCAGCCTGGAATCCCTGCTGACGGTCAAGGCCGTCGACGGACTCGATCCCTGGAAGCGCGCCTCGGACGCCAATCGGGACCTGGTCGCGGTGGGCGCCGGCAACGCGCTGTCCGGGCTGCTCGGCGGCCTGCCGATGATCTCCGAGGTGGCCCGCAGCTCGGCCAACGTCACCTTCGGCGCGCGCAGCCGCTGGAGCAACTTCTTCCACGGCCTGTTCCTGTTCGTCGCCATGCTGATGTTCATCCCGGTCATCGAGATGATCCCCAACGCGGCCCTGGCGGCGCTGCTGATCTCCGTGGGCTACCGTCTGGCCTCGCCCCGCGAGTTCTTCAAGGTCTACCGCATCGGCGTCGAGCAGTTGGTCATCTTCGTCGTGACCGTGCTGGTGACGCTCTCCACCGACCTGCTGATCGGCGTCGGCGCCGGCATCGCCACCAAGCTGGCGCTCAGCCTGGTGCACCGAGTCCCGCTGGGCAACCTGTTCAAGGCCCGCTACAGCCGCGCCAAGGAGGCCGGCGGTGAGCGGATCAGGGTGAGCGGGGCGGCGGTCTTCTCCAACCTGCTGGGCTTCAAGAAGCTGTTCGGCCAGATCGACCGCGGCACCCGGGTGACTCTGGACTTCTCCGCGGCCCATTTGGTGGACCACACCTTCATGGAGTTCATCGAGCACCTCAAGGAAGAGTTCGAGCATGCCGGCGGCAAACTGGTCGTCAGCGGCATCGAGAACCTCAAGCCGTTCTCGAAGCACCCGCTGGCGGCCCGCAAGCGTCTGCCGAGCCACGCCCAGCTCGCCTGACCTGCGGGTCGGAGGCAACGGATTGCCTCTTGCCGCTTCCTGCGGCGGACCTGCGAAACCCCTCTTTCATCCGAGCCTCTTGCCGGGAGGCGCGGGGAGGTCTTGCCCCTTCGGGGACAGGTCTAGACTGAGAAGGGCATTCCGTCAGCCGTAACAGCGAGGTGTCGTCATGTCGAAGACCAGCGGATCCAAGGGCGGCCACAAGGGCGAGCCGACCCACGAGAAGGGCGGCGGAGAAGGGCTACCGCCCAAGAACTGGCCCTCCACGACCGGCGAACCCAGCATGGGCGGTCGCGCCACCGTGAGGGAACGGAAGGAGAAGGATCGCTGATCCGCGTCAGCGGATGATCGGATCGTTCCCACGCTCCGCGTGGGAACGCCCTTGGCCCTATTCACCGGCTCCCTCGCATTCAGGCGCCGGGAGCATCCCTCGGGACGCCCCAGCGCTCCCGCCGCCGACTCGTCGGCCGATCGCCTAATCTCCGCACCCATCGTCCAGCCTGCCCAGCCGTCGCCGGGGATGCCCTGCATCAAGGAATCGCCCCGGAAATGTCCGATTCGGGCGCCGGGACATGCTCTAAGGCCGGCAATCGCGCATCATGTGCGCAGTCAGGAAGAAAGGAGTTTTTCATGCGCATTGCTTCACCCGTTGCGCGGCTTGCCGCGTTGTCGTTGGGACTGCTGTCCGCCGCCGCTGCCGGGGCGAGCGAAGAGGCGCAGTTGGTGGAATCGATCAACGCCTACCGCGGCCAGGTGCAGCGCTGCGCCGGCCAGGCGTTCGCGGAGCTGCCGCCGCTGTCGGACGACCCGCGACTGATCCAGTCCGCCGGCAGCACCGGCGACCTGCAGGAGGCGCTGACCCGGGCCGCCTATCCGATGGTCAACGCCCAGGCGATCAGCCTGTCCGGGCCGCGCGACGCACCGGCGGCCATGCGGGCGCTGCAGGAGAGCTTCTGCCGGGTGCTGTTGGACCCGCAGTTCGTCGACGTCGGGATCAGCCGCACCGGGCGGGACTGGCGCATCGTGCTGGCGCGACCGCTGCTGGCCGGGCGCATGGGCGACTGGCAGGCGGAGGGGCACAAGCTGCTCGGGCAGATCAACGACGTTCGCGCCCATTCCCGCGAGTGCGGCGGCCAGCTGTTCCCCGCGGCGGCGCCGCTGACCTGGAACGCCGAACTGGCGGCGGCGGCCGAAGTGCACAGCCGGGCCATGGCCAACGGCAACTTCTTCGATCACAAAGGCAGCGACGGCACCACCCCGGGGGACCGGGCGGAGCTGGCGGGCTACAGCGGCGGGCAGGTCGGCGAGAACATCGCCGCCGCGCTGGACAGCGCGCGCAAGGTGGTCGACGGTTGGCTGGCCAGCCCTGGCCACTGCGCCAACCTGATGAACCCGCAATTCCGCGACCTGGGCGCCGCCTACGCGGTCGATCCGAAGAGCGATGCGGGGATCTACTGGACGGCATTGTTCGGCGCGCCCTGAGGTTCCGGTCGGGGGGATGACGCGCGCCATGGAGGCGACCGAAAAAACCATCCTAGGCCCGCTCCGGACCTGGCGTCCAGCCCCGACGCGGCCGATGTCGCGGGGGGCTGATTCAGGTCAGCGAAGAATGTTTCTTTATGCGTCAGGGACTTCCATACGCTGCGGGTTGGCGTAGTCTGGAGCCGTCGCCCGAGCAAGTCAGTACGCGGCGACATTGCTGATCGGTTGAATAAGGAACGGCATATGCAACTCCAGGTTCACAGCGATAACCATATCGATGGCAGTGCCCGCCTGGCCGGGTGGGTCCGTGCTACCGTCGCCAGCAAATTCGAGCGTTACGACGAGGAGTTGACCCGCGTTGTCGTCCATCTGAACGACGAGAACGGCAACAAGGCAGGCGCCAACGACAAGCGCTGCCAGATCGAGGCCCGTGCCAGGGGCCAGCAGCCGGTTTCGGTGACCTACAAGGCCGAATCCCTGGAATACGCCCTGGACGGGGCGATGGAGAAGCTGGGACGTGCCCTGGCCCACCGCCTCGGCAAACAGCGCTGCAAGCGCCTCGGCGCCAATCGCGAGGGGCTGGGCGACGTGGTCGAGCGTGACCGCCTGCTGGAAGAGGATTTCCTCGCCGAGCAGCAACTGCTCACCGCCTGATTCCTCAGCAGAAAAGACAGACCGCCGGCAGTCGGGAGCTGCCGGCGGTTTTTTTATGGGGCGTGCCCGTCGCCTCGGCGGTCGGGTTCGACCCTGTGCAGTTCCCCGTCCCGGCCCAGGTGAAAGCGCGCGAAATCCTCCGCCAGAAACAGCCGGCCCCGATACAGGGCCGCGGCTTCGGCGCGGATGTCCTCGATGGACGGGCTGCGTTTCGGATCGGCCTGATAGCGGGCGCTGAAGTGGGTCAGGACCAGATGGGCGAGGCCGGCCTGCTCGGCAAAGGCGGCGACCGCGGCGGCGGTGCTGTGGCCGAAGTCGGCCCGGGCGTCGTTCGCCACGGCCCGGGTATAGGTGGCTTCGTGGACCAGCACCTGGGCGCCTTGGCAGGCCTCGGTCAGCAGTTCCGGGCGGTCGTTGTCGCCGCCGACCACCACCCGGCGGGGCGGGCGGTCGAAGATCAGGTAGTCGTCGCTGCGCAGCAGGCGCCCTTCGTACGGCACGTCGGTGCCGCGAATCAGCTGGCCCCAGAGCGGGCCTCGGGGGATGCCGTGCCGGTCCAGCTTGTCGATGTTCAGGCGCGGGTCCGGGCGCGCCTCGCTGAAACGGTAGCCGTAGCAGGGCACCCGGTGGGAGAGGGCGACGGCCTCGACGCGCAGACTCCCGCCCCGCCATTCGCCCAGGGACTCGGCGGCATGGAAGTGCAGTTCGAACGGCAGCCAGACCCGGGTGAGACGCAGCGTCGTTTGGACCCATTCCTCGATGCCGGCCGGGGCGACGATGTGCAGCGGCGCCTTTCTGCCGTGCATGCCGGCGCTGGCCAGGAGGCCGGGCAGGCCGTAGCAGTGGTCGCCGTGGACATGGGTGACGAAGACCGCGCGCAACTCGTGCAGCGAGAGCGGAGTGCGTAGCACCTGATGCTGGGTGGCCTCGCCGCAGTCCACCAGATGCCAGCCCCTGCCGATGTCCTCCAGCAGCGCCAGCCCGGTGACGTTGCGGGCCCTGGTGGGGGTTCCGGAGGAGGTGCCGAGAAATAGCAGGTCCACGTTCGGGGTTCCGTCGTTCTGGAGCGTATCAGTATGCCGCAGGGCGTCGATTCGCGCCCGAATCCCGGCAGGAGGCAGGACCGCTCCTCCCATCCGCCGCTGCGGTATCAGAACGATAGGGCGCGAAGGTCCTCCAAACCCTGAGGGCCACCCCGAGGCGGCCTTCTCACCCCAACCGCGAGGAGGAAGCCGACATGACCGACCCTGACGATCCGCACAAGGACGGCCTGACCCCGCCGGATTACGACGAATACGGCGACGTGCCCGACTCGGGCGCCGACGCCGAGGAAGAGGACGACGAGACTTCCGAGGTTCCGCACAGTCCTGGCGAAAGTCCGCTTGGCTGACTTCCGGCAGGTTGGAAAACGATGCAGCCTATCCCCGCCGATCCCGCCTTGCCCGTTTCAATTCTCGCTCCCCGAGGCCGATTTCGAGCCTTCCAATAGTGAAGGTTCGGATTGCCGGGCGCTCAGCCGAATCCCCACCTCCCGGGTGGGAGAGGCCGCGAGGTCCTTTTTCTCCAGGGAATATTCCGGCCGATAGGCTGGACAAGTCGGCCGGTCCGCCCTACAAAGGCGCACGTCGCGCAGGGCGGGCGAATGGCCCATGAATGCCCTGTATTCGCTGGGTTTGATCTGAAGGCAGGTGGAGTCGTGAGAAAGAAGAAACCGGTGGACCCCGTTCGTCAGGCACAGAAGAATCGTGCCCATCGGATCGGCTGGCTGATCGCCCTGGCCGGCATCGGTTGCGGGTTCGCGTTGCTGGCGCTGAAGTCCGCGTGAAGGGCCTTGCCGCTGTGGCGGGGAGGGTGGCTGGCCGCTGAGCCCGGTCGGCGGTGTCGTATCGGCACCGTCGAAAACCGGGCGGGGCAGGTGGAGCGGGCTGTCACGTCGCGCGTATCCCCGGCGCGCAACGTGCAGTCGTTTCCGGCGCGGCGCTTACTTGGCCTTGTCGCCGCCTTGATCGGCGCTGGCGGCCATTTCGGTCCAGCCGTCGATGGTCTTGTCGAGATTGCCGCCGTTTTCCTGCATGGCGTGGGCGAACTGGTCGCGGTAGATCTTGCCGATGTTGAGACCGCTCATGACCAGGTTGCGCATCAGCCACTGGCCGTTGCTGTTCACCATGGTGTACGACACTTCGTGCGTTTCGCCTTTCCCGCCGTGGACTTCCAGACGAATGCTGGCGCGGTCGTCGGTCGGAGCCGCAGACGGCAGTACCTTAATCTCCTTGGGATCGAATTCGAGCATGCCGTTGCTGTAGAACTGCATCAGACCGTGGCGGACGTTTTCCTTGAAGCGGGCCATTTGCTCGGGGCTGGCCTGCTTGGCATAGGTGTTCATGATGCTGCGGGCCATGCCCTCGGCATCCACGATGGGGCCGATGATGTTGTCCATCGAGGCGTACAACGCTTCCGGCTTGCTGCGGTACTGGGCCTTGTGGGAGTTGAGATCCTTCATCATCTCCTGGGTCTTTTGCTCGATCAGGGCCTGCGGAGTTGCATCTGCCTGAGCGAACAGCGGCAGGGCCGCCAGCAGAATCAGAAAACCACGGCGTAGCGTTTTAAGCATGATTTTTTCTCTGGTAGGTGTTTCTGGTTATTCGCACGGTTGCCGGTGACACGTCGGGCCCGATGCCTATTTTCACGTTAGATCAAGACGAGCCGGTGCGTCGTCGTGCCAACGCCGTGCGCATGAATCGTCGAAAACCGCGGCTAGTTTAACGCCACCGGTCCGATACTCGATTACCTGGATATCAAAGAAGTTTTTCAGGAACGCACTCGCGCATCCGCGGCAACGGTCGTGCGTAGCGTGTCGCTGCTCCGGCAGGCCGATCGTTCCCTCGCGGGAGCGCGGGAACGATCATCGTCCTGTCACGTCACGAGGGCCTGCCATTGCAGCGTCTCGATGCCCGTCAGTTCGATGGCGAAGTCCGCCCGGGCGTCGTCGTCCACGTTGCCGTACAGCACGCCGTTCGCGAATCTCAACTGGCCGGGTGCGGTGAAGGCGTCGTCGGCGTCCAGCAGCACGCCGAAGGCATCGTCGTCCGGCGTCGCCCGGTTCGCATCGACCCGCTGCAGGTCGATCCGGTCTTCTCCCTGTTCGAAGTCGGTGATCCGGTCCCGGGTGTCGGCCGAGGGACCGCTCTCGTCACTCCAGCCATAGGCGAACACGTCCTGGCCGTCGCCGCCGCTCAGGCGGTCCCGGTCGTTGCCGCCTTCCAGCCGGTCGTCGCCGTCGCCGCCGATCAGGGTGTCGTCGCCGGCGGCGCCCACGAGCGAGTCGTTGCCGCTGCCGCCTTCCAGCCGGTTGTCGCCCGAGGCGCCGTACAACAGATCGTTGCCGCCCAGGCCGTAGAGGCTGTAGTCCGTGATGCTGGCGTCGAATTCGTCTTCGGGAGTGATGCGATTGTCAGCGTCGTTGCCGTAGGCCACCCGGGTGTCGTGCATGATGATGTCTTCGAAATGCTCGGGCAGCCTGAGGAGCTCCAGCTCGATGGCATAGATGGTGTCCCGGCCGCCCGACTCGCTCTCCACCAGCTCCACCGGGCCGCTGATCCGGTAGTGATCGTCACCGCTGCCGCCGATCAGCACATCGCCCTCGTCCCCGTCTATCAGGGTGTCGGCGTCGCTGCCGCCCACCAGCCGATCCGCGCCGCTGCCGCCGACCAGCAGATCGAGCCCCGAGCCGCCATACAGGCGGTCGTCGCCCGCATCGCCGTACAGCTCGTCGTGATCGGTGCCGCCGTAAAGACGGTCGTCGCCCCTGCCGCCGTGGAGTTTGTCCTGGCCGTCGGAGCCGTACAGTTCGTCGTCGTTCGCTGTTCCCACGAGATTCAGGCCCGCGTTGTAGCCCTGCGCGAATTCCTCACTCGTCGCGATCGATCGTACAGACGCCATGATCTCACCTCGCTCTAGCCGGGTTGGTGGGCGCCGGGAGAGAGCCGCTTCGCCTGCGAAGGCCTCGCCCGCGGCCTGCAAGCATAGCTGCCCGATTCGCGCGTTCATGGCTCCGGCGGTCTTCCGCCGGTGAACCGATCATCGAGGGTGCCGGATCGCGATGCCTCTGTCTTACGGCAGAGGGGATGTCCGGGTCGCTCGCTGGGCCGCGGCGCGCTCTGCGGCGTACAATCCCGCTTCGCCCCTCTCCTGCACGAAGGGGCATGGCGGCGGCCGGCTCCTGCCGTTCAGGCGGGCTGCTGCGGATCGCCGATGCACACATCAATCGCGAGAGGAATTCCATGCCGACCTACGATTACCGCTGCGAAGCCAACGGCCAGGTGTATGAAGTCCAGCATCCGATGGCACTGAGCCCGAAAACCTGGGGTGAGCTGCGCGCCGCCTGCGCGCTGGCGGAAGACCCGTCGATCCCGGACGACGCGCCGGTGACCAAGCTGTTGAGCGCCGCCGGCGTGGTCAACAGCCGGGTGCTGAAGAACCCGGAGCCCCCGGCCTGCGCCCGGGGAAACTGCGCCGGCAACTGCCGCTGAGCGGGGACAGCCCGTCAGCCCGTAGGGTGGAAAACTCGCGCAGCGATTTTCCACCACTGCAATCCCGAACGCCCGACCTCAGGTAGGGTAGAAAACCCGCGCAGCGGTTTTCTACCAGTCCGCCTCAACTCGCTCCCCCTTGGCTTTCGGTTCGCCGTCGCGATCGTCGCCCGCCCAATCCGGGGCATAGATGCCCTCGCGCACCGCACGGTGGAAGCTCGACCACGGCCAGTCGGCCACCCGCGCCGCATGCCCGTGCCTCACCGGGTTGTAGTGCAGGTAATCGAAGTGCCGTTGGTAGTCGAGGTCGTCGCGGATCAGGTGTTCCCAGTAGCGCCGCTGCCACAGGCCACGCTCGCCACGGGCGGCCTGTGCGGCATTCGGCGTGCCGTGCCCCGGCAGACGTCGGGAGAAGGCCGCCTTGAGGATCTTCCAGCGCAGCGCGAAGTCGCGGTCGCCTGCCGGCAGCGTCCAGATGCAGTGCATGTGTTCCGGCAGCACCACCCAGGCATCGATATGGAAGGGATGGTGCGCGCGGGTCGCCCGCACCGTGGCGCGCAGCAGGTCGATTTCCCGCACCAGCAGATCGCTGCGTCGGTCGCGCAGGTTCACCGTGAAGAAATAGGTCGCTCCCGGCACGCGGGCACGTCGGTAGTTGGACATGGTTCCTCCCTCAACCTGTGGGCCGTCGCCGGCAGCCCTGCCCGGTAGACAAGGCTGCGCCGTTGTCTACCCTACTTCACCCACACCTGTGCGCACTCCGGTAGGGTGGAAAACTCGCGAAGCGATTTTCCACCGGGGATGTCCGGGCTACTTGCTACTTGCTACTTGCTACTTGCTACTTGCTACTTGCTAAGGCAGCTGGGAACAGAATTGCTGGAGGCGCTGCTTGTATGCTGCTAGTTGGATAGGCGTTCCCCCTGTAGTGGCTAGTGGGTAAGGGGTTGTTGAGCCACTTTGAGCATATGTTTGGCCAGTTTGTAGTGTGTCAATATCGATGCCGTGATAGTCACAGATTAGGCCTAGACGCTTAAAGTCCCACATATAGTCGAATTGGGGGGTGGGGATTTGATAGTTATTGCAGTTGCTCAATGTTCTCTGCTGCATGTCGCTAAGTACAGAGTTATGTAGTTGCTGAGGTGAGCTATAAGGCGGTTGTCCTTTTTGCTTGTAAGGAGTTGCCATGTTGCAAACTTGCAAGAATAGGTTTGGTGCTGTGATTGTCGGGCAGTGTAAAGGATTTCCCCGGTTGTCATACCATGGTCTTGGGTATAGCTGATATTCTCTTTGGAGCTCTTGATTAAATCCAGAGTTAGGGTCGTACAGGAATTCGATGCTGCGTTCAATTGCATACTGGCTTGCCTGAGATCCTGGGGTATAAGTAGTGATTAGGTTGTCTGCGCCAGCTAAGCCAAGGTGTGTTGTTACAACGTTGAAGTATGGGTCAGTGTCGATAAATACAGCGCAGTTGTTGTTATGTGTTGTATGGAAGTCGTCTACTAAGTTTCTAATAAAAGAGCGTACCAGTGCTTTTGTAGAGTATTGCGGGCCAGAAGGGGTTCGGCCTCCTCGTACAGGGGGCTGTGGCATTAAGTCAATTAATTGGACTGTTCGCTCTAGGTCGAAGTCACCGCAAAGAAGTTTTAAGTTTTGTGGCAAATTTGATGAGCCTGTCTGTCGGATCCGATTGGGGGCTACAATGAAATGTGAGGCAGTTGGCCAGCCGTTTCCCGTGGGAACATCGTTCAGGCAGTTGTTTAAATATCCTTGAATCGTCGGTCTGCTGGAGTTGGACATTAAGTTGATGATGGCCCGTTCTCCGTTATGGTATCCACCGCCAAGTACCATTCGCGAAGAGTCGCATTGGGGGCTTAAATCAATTATTAGTATTTCCCTGTTGGGGTGCTGTCTTGCATATTGACATGCCACTTGGAAGCAAAGTGTAGATTTTCCGACGCCACCCTTGTTGTTCCAGAATACGAATGAAGTCATGTTTGTCCTATATTTGTGGATGTGAATAAAAAAGCCCCGCACAAGGCGGGGCTTCTGGTCCTTCTACTCGTTACCCCAAACATCCATTTCAGGTAAAGCACTCTGTCTTTCGTTAGTCCTCGCCGGCCTCAATCCCAGCTCAACGCCCCACCGGTCTGATATTCAATGACCCGCGTCTCGAAGAAGTTCTTCTCCTTTTTCAGGTCCATGATCTCGCTCATCCACGGGAAGGGGTTGGTCACGCCGGCGTACTGTTCTGGCAGGCCGATCTGGGTCAGGCGGCGGTTGGCGATGAACTTGAGGTAGTCCTCCATCATCGAGGCGTTCATGCCGAGTACGCCTCTAGGCATGGTGTCGCGGGCGTATTCGATTTCCAGCTGGGTGCCCTGGAGGATCATCTGGGTCGCTTCGTCCTTCATTTCGGTGTCCCACAGGTGCGGGTTCTCGATCTTGATCTGGTTGATCATGTCGATGCCGAAGTTCAGGTGCATGGATTCGTCGCGCAGGATGTACTGGAACTGCTCGGCGGTGCCGGTCATCTTGTTGCGGCGGCCCATGGAGAGGATCTGGGTGAAGCCGCAGTAGAAGAAGATGCCTTCGAGCACGCAGTAGTAGGCGATCAGGTTCTTGAGGAACTGCTTGTCGGTCTCGACGGTGCCGGTGTCGAACTGCGGGTCGGAGATCGAGCGGGTGTACTTGAGGCCCCAGGAGGCCTTCTTCGCCACGCTGGGGATCTCGTGGTACATGTTGAAGATTTCGCCTTCGTCCATGCCCAGCGACTCGATGCAGTACTGGTAGGCGTGGGTGTGGATGGCTTCCTCGAAGGCCTGGCGCAGGATGTACTGGCGGCATTCGGGGTTGGTGATCAGGCGGTAGACGGCCAGGGCCAGGTTGTTGGCGACCAGCGAGTCGGCGGTGGAGAAGAAGCCGAGGTTGCGCATGACGATGCGGCGCTCGTCCTCGGTGAGGCCGTCCTTGCTCTTCCACAGGGCGATGTCCGCGTTCATGTTGACCTCTTGCGGCATCCAGTGGTTGGCGCAGCCGTCGAGGTACTTCTGCCAGGCCCAGTCGTACTTGAAGGGCACGAGCTGGTTGAGGTCGGCGCGGCAGTTGATCATGCGCTTCTCGTCCACGCGCACGCGGGCGGCAGCGCCTTCCAGGTCTTCCAAACCTTCGCGGACGTCCAGCTCGTTCAGCGCGGCCTTGGCGCGGGCGACGGCGTCGGAGTCGTCGGCGGCGACGGCGCGGGCGTCGTGGGCGGCGGCGTCGCCGGCCTGGTTCAGGCTGTCCAGGCTCATGGCGGCGACCTGCGGCTGCGCGGCGGCGGCCGGCTGCTTGGCGGCGCCTTCTTCGGGTTGGTCGAATTCGTCCCAGCTCAGCATGGCGATGTCTCCTGATTGGGGGACCGGATCACGGCCGGTCGGAAAGGGTGGTCTGCTTTCGAGTGCTGCACGCAAAAGCGAAATCTTGTGGGGGCGGATGCTCTCAATGGGCCGCGCCCGAAGCGAGCGCGAAGCTGAGCGAGTGAGCGCTAGGCGCCCGGCGAGCCGGAGCCCCTGAGCGTACTGACGTACGCGATGGGGGCCGGCTGGCCGGGCAACGACGCGGGCGCCGCTCAGATCCGCGCGGTTTACCTACTTACTGGCAGGCTTCGCAGTCGGGGTTGTCGATACTGCACGCCTTCGGCACCGGCGCCGGGGCCGGCTCGGCGGCCTGCAGACCTTCGTCGATCACCGAGGACACGGCGTTGAGCTTGCCGGTGTTGATGGTCGACTTCTCGGTGCTGGTGGCGGCCAGGGCACGGAGGTAGTAGGTGGTCTTCAGGCCGCGGAACCAGGCCATGCGGTAGGTCACGTCGAGCTTCTTGCCCGAGGCGCCGGCGATGTACAGGTTCAGCGACTGGGCCTGGTCGATCCACTTCTGGCGGCGGCTGGCGGCCTCGACGATCCACTTGGTTTCGACTTCGAAGGCGGTGGCGTAGAGGTCCTTCAGGTCTTGCGGGATGCGCTCGATCTGCTGGACGGAGCCGTCGTAGTACTTGAGGTCGTTGACCATCACCGCGTCCCACAGGCCACGGGCCTTGAGGTCGTGCACCAAGTAGGGGTTGATCACGGTGAACTCGCCGGAGAGGTTCGACTTCACGTAGAGGTTCTGGTAGGTCGGCTCGATGGACTGCGACACGCCGATGATGTTGGAAATGGTCGCGGTCGGGGCGATGGCCATGATGTTGGAGTTGCGCATGCCCTTCTTCACGCGCTCGCGGATCGGCGCCCAGTCCAGGGTGCTGGAGCGGTCCACGTCGATGTACTTGGCGCCGCGGGCTTCGGTGAGGATGTCCAGGGAGTCCAGCGGCAGGATGCCCTGGGACCATAGGGAGCCCTCGAAGCTGGAGTAGGCGCCGCGCTCTTCGGCCAGGTCGCAGGAGGCCTGGATGGCGAAGTAGCTGATGGCTTCCATGGACTGGTCGGCGAAGTCGATGGCGGCGTCGGAGCCGTAGGCGATGTGCTGCAGGTACAGGGCGTCCTGGAAGCCCATCAGGCCGAGGCCCACCGGGCGGTGCTTGAAGTTGGCGTTCTGCGCCTGCGGCACCGAGTAGTAGTTGATGTCGATGACGTTATCCAGCATGCGCACGGCGGTGCGCACGGTGCGCTCCAGCTTGGCGATGTCCAGCTTGCCACCATCGATGTGGTTGACCAGGTTGATCGAGCCCAGGTTGCAGACGGCGATCTCGTCGGCGTTGGTGTTCAGGGTGATCTCGGTGCAGAGGTTCGAGCTGTGCACGACGCCCACGTGCTGCTGCGGGCTGCGCAGGTTGCACGGGTCCTTGAAGGTCAGCCACGGGTGGCCGGTCTCGAACAGCATCGAGAGCATCTTGCGCCACAGGTCCTTGGCCTGGACGGTCTTGAACAGCTTGAGCTTGCCGTACTGGGTCAGGGCCTCGTAGTACTCGTAGCGCTCCTCGAAGGCGCGGCCGGTCAGGTCGTGCAGGTCGGGCACGTCGGAGGGCGAGAACAGGGTCCAGGTGCCGTCCTCGAACACGCGCTTCATGAACAGGTCGGGAATCCAGTTCGCGGTGTTCATGTCGTGGGTGCGGCGGCGGTCGTCGCCGGTGTTCTTGCGCAGCTCGAGGAATTCCTCGATGTCCAGGTGCCAGGTTTCCAGGTAGGCGCAGACCGCGCCCTTGCGCTTGCCGCCCTGGTTGACCGCCACGGCGGTGTCGTTGACCACTTTCAGGAAGGGCACGACGCCCTGGCTCTTGCCGTTGGTGCCCTTGATGTAGGAGCCCAGTGCGCGCACCGGGGTCCAGTCGTTGCCCAGGCCGCCGGCGAATTTGGACAGCATGGCGTTGTCGTGGATGGCGTTGTAGATGCCCGAGAGGTCGTCCGGCACGGTGGTCAGGTAGCAGGACGACAGCTGCGGGCGCAGGGTGCCGGCGTTGAACAGGGTCGGCGTCGAGGCCATGTAGTCGAACGACGACAGCAGGTTGTAGAACTCGATGGCGCGGGCTTCCCGGTCCTGTTCCTCGATGGCCAGGCCCATGGCGACGCGCATGAAGAACACCTGCGGCAGTTCGAAGCGGATGCCGCCCTTGTGCAGGAAGTAGCGGTCGTACAGGGTCTGCAGGCCGAGGTAGGTGAACTGCTGGTCGCGCTCGTGGTTCAGCGCGGCGCCCAGTTTCTCCAGGTCGAATGCCTTGAGCTTGGGATCGAGCAGCTCGAACTCCACGCCCTTTTCCACGTAGACCGGCAGGGCCTTGGCGTAGAGGTCGGCCATCTCGTGATGGGTCGCGGTTTCGGCCACGCCGAGGAAGCCCAGGGCTTCGGCGCGCAGGGTGTCCATCAGCAGGCGTGCGGTGACGTAGCTGTAGTTCGGCTCGCGCTCGACCAGGGTGCGGGCGGTCATCACCAGGGCGGTGTTGACGTCCTTCTCGGCCACGCCGTCGTAGAGGTTCTTCAGGGTCTCGCGCTGGATCAGCTCGGCGTCCACCTCGGCCAGGCCTTCGCAGGCCTCGCGGATGATGGTGTTCAGGCGGCCCATGTCCAGCGGGGCGAGGGAGCCGTCGGCGCGAGCGATGCGGATGCTCGGGTGCGGCTGGGCGACTTCGCCGGCGGCGGCGGCGCGCTTGCGCTCCTGGGAGCGGGCTTCGCGGTAGAGCACGTAGTCGCGGGCGACCTTGTGCTCGCCGGCGCGCATCAGGGCCAGTTCGACCTGGTCCTGGATTTCCTCGATGTGGATGGTGCCGCCGGAGGGCATGCGCCGGCGGAAGGTGGCGCTGACCTGTTCGGTCAGGCGCGCCACGGTGTCATGGATACGCGACGAGGCGGCCGCGGTGCCGCCTTCCACGGCGAGAAACGCCTTGCTGATGGCCACGGTGATCTTGTCGTCGGTGTAGGGGACGACGGTGCCGTTGCGCTTGATCACGCGCAGCTGGCCCGGTGCGGTGGCGGCCAGATCCTGGATCGAATCGGCAGCCTGCGGTGCGCTGGGCGGCAGGTTCTCGCGGGATGCGTCGGTATGCATGAGTGTCTCCATGTGCTTCGAAAAATTGGGCCAGGTCGCGTCTTGGCCATCCGTTTCTAACGAGCAAAGCGAAACGCCGCGCTGGCGCTTGCGCAAAACATGGCTGAGGAACAGAGGGTTGTGACTCACCGCCTTCCTGGCCGTAAAACAGGGGTCGCGGCCCGAGAGCCGAAACCACTACATCTAGTGGGTGCGCCCTTCTTGGCGACCCTATGAATCGGCTTTCCTGCGCCTCTCGCGCCGGAAGCGGAAGCCGTCCGTAATGCCGGTCGGCATTCTAATGGCATCGATATGACGAGCCGTTTGCAAGGCCTGCGAGCGAGCCTCGCGGGAGCCATTTTCCGTTGTGTCGTTATTCAGGGCTCGGCACAACATATAGGTGTCTGGCGTTGTGGGGATACAAGATAATGCGCTGATGGGGGTAATGCAAGACGAAGCGGCAGGGGACATCCTGTGGATAAATTGTGCGTGGTGTGTGGGTGGGCGGGGGGCACTTTCGTACAGGCCGCGCGGCCGTTGGGCTCCACCGTTCGTCGTGGTCGCCTGGCGATTCCGGGGTTGTCCGGGAAGTTTTTCGCTTTGAGCGCTGCGACACAATATCTTGTGTTTCGCTTGGCTTCCTGCTAGGTCGGTCGGGCAGTCGGGGAGGCGTGCGCCGTTCAGCGCCCGATGCCGACCAGGGTCAGCAGGCGCTCTTCCAGTTGGGCGAACTGACCCTCCAGCTCGGTACCGGCCGGCCAGTCCGCCGCCAGGGGGGTGAGCAGGCGCAGGCGCGCCTGGCCGTCGGCGGACCACTCCAGCAGTTCGGCATCCTGGAAGTAGAAGCGCTGGCGCACCAGCGGATAGAGCGCCTTGAACAGGCTTTCCTTGAGCGAGAAGACCAGGGTGACGAGCCAGGCCCGCCGATCCGGGGGCAGGGCGGCGCTGCGTTCCTGCTCGCCGGGGGTGAGGATCTGCCGGGCCAGGCGCTCGCTGCGCGCGGGTTGCAGCAGGGTTTCCGCATCCAGACCCAGTCCGCGCCAGAGGCTGGTGTGGCCGACCAGTGCCGCCGCCCAGCCGTCGCTGTGGGTGATCGAGCCGACCGTGCCGGCCGGCCACTGCGGTGCGCGGTCCGCGCCGACCGCGGGAACGTCGGGGATGCCGGCGAGCCCCAGCAGGGCCTGGCGCGCGCAGAGGCGGCCGGCGAGGTGCTCGGCCTGGCGCTTGGCGGCACCGCCGAGCGGGGGGATGGCGCAGTGCGCGAAGTCGTCGGGTGCCAGGCGCTCCGGGTCGAAGCGGGTGCTGACCAGCCGGGTGCCGGCTAGAGGGCGGGGCAGCGGCCAGTGCTCGACGGGCTCGCTGCAGCAGGAGGGGAGGGGCAGTGGATTCATCGCGCCATTGTGCCGCGACCGGAGGCGGAGCGGGTAGTCGCGCGGTGGCGGAATTTCGCCGCCGGACTGGCGGATATACGCCAGTCGAAGTGGTTTAGAATGCTCAACTGGCTGATTTTCAAGGGTTTCTTGGTGATTTGGTGGGTGGCATGGCATTTGCTTTTCGTGCCCAACCCCTCGCACGAGGGATTACAAGAGCCTCCCCGGAGAGGGAGAAAAATCGTGTCAGGCGACGCCCGCCTCTGGGAAGGAGGTCCGGGGAGTCCCCCAAGGAAATCTGCCATGTCCCAACCCTTCTACAAGAGCCTGTATGTCCAGGTGCTGGCGGCCATCGCCATCGGCGTCGCGCTGGGCCATTTCTATCCGGAAACCGGCGCGGCGATGAAGCCCCTGGGTGACGGCTTCGTCAAGCTGATCAAGATGGCCATCGCGCCGATCATCTTCTGTACCGTGGTGAGCGGTATCGCCGGCATGCAGGACATGAAGGCGGTGGGCAAGACCGGCGGCATCGCCTTGCTGTACTTCGAGATCGTCTCCACCCTGGCCCTGATCATCGGCCTGGTGGTGGTCAACGTGGTCAAGCCGGGTGCCGGCATGCACATCGACCCGGCCAGCCTGGACGCCGGCAGCATCGCCGCCTACGCCAAGGCCGGGGCCGAGCAGAGCACCGTGGGCTTCCTGCTCAACGTGATTCCCGAGACGGTGGTCGGTGCCTTCGCCAAGGGCGACATCCTTCAGGTGCTGTTCTTCTCCGTGCTGTTCGCCTTCTCCCTGCAGCGCATGGGCAGCTACGGCAAGCCGGTGCTGGAGTTCATCGACGGCATCGCCCAGGTGATGTTCGGCATCATCGGCGTGATCATGAAGCTGGCGCCCATCGGTGCCTTCGGCGCCATGGCCTTCACCATCGGCAAGTACGGCGTCGGCTCCCTGGTGCAGCTCGGCCAGCTGATGCTGTGCTTCTACGTCACCTGCCTGTTCTTCATCCTCGTGGTGCTCGGCACCATCGCCCGCGCCAACGGCTTCAGCATCGTGCGCTTCATCAAGTACATCCGCGAGGAACTGCTGATCGTGCTCGGCACCTCCTCCTCGGAGTCCGCCCTGCCGCGCATGCTGAACAAGATGGAGAAGCTCGGCTGCCACAAGTCGGTGGTCGGTCTGGTGATCCCCACCGGCTACTCCTTCAACCTGGACGGCACTTCCATCTACCTGACCATGGCCGCGGTGTTCATCGCCCAGGCCACCGACACCCCGCTGGATCTGACCCACCAACTGACCCTGCTGGCCGTGCTGCTGATCGCCTCCAAGGGCGCCGCCGGCGTCACCGGCAGTGGCTTCATCGTGCTGGCCGCCACCCTGTCCGCGGTGGGCGACCTGCCGGTGGCCGGTCTGGCGCTGATCCTCGGCATCGACCGCTTCATGTCCGAGGCCCGCGCCCTGACCAACCTGATCGGCAACGGTCTGGCCAGCGTGCTGGTGTCCAAGTGGGTCGGCCAGCTGGACGAGAAGAAGCTGCAGAGCGAGCTGCGCGGCGGCGGTTCGGATTCCGATGCCATGCTGGACGTGCGCCTGGATGACGGGGTCAGCGATTGAGTCGGGCATGACCTGCGCGGCGGCACTTCCCGCTGCCGTGCCATCCCTCCAGGCAAGGCCGGCCCGGCGCTCCCGCAGCGCCGGCCGGCCTTTTTCTTACTTGAACACGTCCTTGAAGAACGCCTGCATGTCGGCCCAGGAGCGCTCGTCGGCCTCCTTCTGGTAGCCGATGTCCATGCCCTGCTTGGCCAGCTCGTCGGCATCCGGGTTGGTGAAGCCGTGCTTGGCGCCCGGGTAGCGGTTGAACTGGTAACGGGCACCGGCCTGCTGCATTTCCCGCTTGAAATTGGCGATGTCCTGTTCCCGGGTGAAGCTGTCGGCGTCTCCGTGGGCGACCAGTACCCGCGCCTTGACGCTACCCGGCGTGGCCGGCTTCTGCGGCACCAGGTTGCCGTGGAAGCTGACCACCCCGGCCAGCGGCACGCCCTGGCGGGCCATGTCCAGCACCACCTTGCCGCCGAAGCAGTAGCCGATGGCGCCGAGCTTGGCGGGGTCGGTCCGCGGCTGCGCCTTGAGCAGCTCCAGTCCGGCCAGGAAGCGCGCCTTGGCGGTATCGGCGCTGGCCGTGGCGGCCTGCATGAAGGCCTTGGCGTCGGCCGGGTGGCTGGTGTTCTTGCCCTCGCCGTACATGTCGATGGCCAGGGCGCTGTAGCCGAGGCCGGCGAGATCGCGGGCGCGACGCTTGGCGTAGTCGTTCAGTCCCCACCATTCGTGCACCACCACGATGCCCGGCCGCTTGCCGGCGATGGCGTCGTCGTAGGCGTAGTAGCCCACCAGGGGCGTGCCGTCGGCGGCCTTGTAGTGCAGCTCTTCGGACTGGATCGCCGCCTGGCTGGCAGCACTGAAGGCCAGCAGCAGGCCTGGCAGGTAATGTCGCATTGCCGATCTCTCCTTTTCGGTCGTTGGCGCGCCCCGCCGATCCGGACGGGGGCGTGCCCTGCAGAGTATCAGGCCGGCACCGCTCATGGCCCGCCCGTTTCCGCCGGGGCCGCCTGTGTTAGCCTCCGGTCACCGCTTCGCATCGTTTCCGGATTTCGGCAATGGACCTGACCTCGGCCCTCGTTCCCCATCTGATCCGCGGCACGCCGGCCTACCGGCGCGCGACCCTGGCGCTGTTCTGCGCCGGCTTCGCCACCTTCGCCTTGCTCTATTGCGTGCAGCCGCTGTTGCCGCAGCTGGCGGCGCATTTCTCGGTGTCGGCGGCGAGCAGCAGCCTGGCGCTGTCCCTGACCACCCTGAGCCTGGCCTTCTGCCTGCTGATTTCCGGGGCGCTGGCCGAGAGCTGGGGGCGCAAGCCGGTAATGGCAGCGGCCCTCGGCCTGGCCTGTTCGTTGGGGATCGCCTGTTCCCAGGTGGAGTCCTGGGAGCTGCTGCTGACGCTGCGCGCCCTGCTCGGGCTGGCCCTGAGCGGCCTGCCGGCGCTGGCGATGGCCTACGTGGGCGAGGAATTCGACCCCGGCTCGCTGCCGGCGGCGATGGGCCTGTACATCGGCGGCACGGCCCTGGGCGGACTGCTCGGCCGCTTGCTGGCCGGCCTGCTCGGCGATCTTGGCGGCTGGCAGACGGCTCTCGGCGGCGTCGCCGGCATGGGGCTGCTGGGACTGGGGCTGTTCGTCTGGCTGCTGCCGCCGTCGCGGCATTTCCAGGCGCAGCCGCTGTCCCTCGGCGGGCTGCTCGGCAACTTCCGCGACCACCTCGGCAACGCCGAGCTGCGGTGCCTGTTCCTGCTGGCCTTCCTGCTGATGGGCGGCTTCGTCGCCCTGTTCAACTATGCCGGCTTCCGCCTGGCCGCGCCGCCGTTCAACCTGTCCTCGACGGTGATCGGCCTGCTCTTCGTCGTCTACCTGATCGGCATTCTCAGCGCCGGCTGGGGCGGCAGGCTGGTGTCGCGCTTCGGCGCGCGCGGGGTATTGCAGGGGGGCGCCGGGATCATGCTGCTGGGCGTGGGGCTGTGCGCGACGCCCTGGCTGGCCGGCGTGGCGGCCGGGCTGGGGCTGGTGACGCTGGGCTTCTTCGCCGCCCATGCGGTGGCCAGCGCTCAGGTCGGGCAGCGGGCCGGAGGCGCCAAGGCCCAGGCCTCGGCGCTCTATCTGTGCACCTATTACCTGGGTTCCAGCCTGGTCGGCTACGGCGGCGGCTGGGTCTTCCAGCACGCCGGCTGGCTGCCGCTGCTGGGGTTGCTCGGCACTCTGTTCCTGCTCGCCGGCGGGATCGCCCGGCGGCTGTAGGCCTACTCGATGCGCTGCTGGCCGGTGAACACCAGCGTCGCCCGGCACTGCCGGCACAGGTAGCGGCGGCCCTTGCCGACCAGGGCATGGCGCTGGGCGGAGAAGGGGAACTGCTGGTTCGGGCACAGGCAGCGGTAGAGATAGCGCGTGGCCCGGCGCCGCGGGATAGCGTAGTTGTGGCAGCGGTTCGGCGGCAACTGGTAGACCCCGCGCATGATCTCCTGCCATTCCGCGCCGTGGGGCTTGATTCCGGCTCCGTAGAGCTGGTGGGCGACCAGGTGCGCCACCTCGTGGGCCACCGTCTGGCGGAGGAAGTCCTCGCGGTTCTCCCGGTAGAGCTGCTCGTTGAAGCGCAGCAGGTTCTCCGTCAGATAGGCCACGCCGGCCTTCTGCCCGCGCAGTTGCAGGCTGATCCGCGGGCGCAGGAAGGTTCGTTCGAAGAAGGCTTCCGCCTGCTGGAAGCAGGCTTCGACGCGGGCATGGATCATCTCGGGCATGGGCAACACTCCTTGAAGCCCGGCCATTATGCCGAAAAGCCGGGTTACCTCGGGCTGCGTTTCGTCGCAGCCGCTTCGGCGAAGTCCAACGATTGGCTGGTCGGCCGGGAACGGCGATCGCCGCTCCTGCCCACCTCCGGCGTTCAGTCCCGCCCGCCGGGACCTTCCACCGGCCGTTCGCTGCGTACCGGGTAGCCCTGGTCGATGCCGGTGCGCTCGTAATTCGGCCGCAGCTGGTACTGCCAGAACAGCAGGGCGGTCAGCAGCACCGACAGCAGCACCAGCAGGCCCACGGAAAACACCGAGACGGCATAGAGGAAGCCCGGGGACTGGCGGATGCGCATGAAGGCCGGCAGGCCGACGAACAGCAGGTAGGTCCAGTGCGCTAGGCCGACCGCCAGGACCGCGACGGCCAGCCAGCGGTTCGGATAGAGCCCGGCCAGGCCCAGGAACAGGAAGGGCGTGAGGGTGTAGGCGATGAAGCCGATGCACTGCTGGAGGCTCGGGCGCGCCTCGAAGGTCCGCGACATCCAGTGCACGAACCAGCCCATGATGGCGGTGCCGGCGAGGATCGCCAGATACAGCAGCACGCTGAATTGCAGGGCGCTGACCGGGTCCAGGCGCACGCGTTCCTCGCCGACCAGGCTCCAGCCGACGTAGGAGTTGCCGATGAATAGGGATACCGCGGGGATCAGGCCGAGCAGCAGCAGGTGGGGCAGGAAGTGCAGGCCGTTCTGGTCCTCCTCCCGGCGGATTTCCTCCCAGGTCTGCTCCGGGTGGCTTATCAGTTGCAGGGCATGCAGAGTCATGAGGGCCTACCTCGCGTCTTGATGGCTGCAGGAAAACAGCACCGATACCCGTTAGACGGCGCCAGGCTCCAGGATTCCCCCCTGCTGCCGAACGGTAGGCCCCTCGCAAACGAAGAAGCCGCCAGGCGGCGGCTTCGTCATCCCCGTGTCGCGACGGCGGTCAGCTGATGTACACCGGGCCGGCGCCGAAGCCCCAGAGGAGCACCGAGACGGCGATCAGCGCTACCAGCACCACCAGGCCCACCGCGAGCACCGAGCTGGAGAACAGGAATCCCTCGTCGCGAGGGATGTTCATGAAGGTCGGCAACCCCACGTAGAGCAGGTAGACCGTGTAGCTGATGGCGACGGTGCCGACGGCCATGCCCACCCAGAGATTCGGGTAGACCGCCGCCATGCCGCCGATGAACAGGGGGGTGGCGTTGTAGGCGGCGAACACGATGCACTGTTCCAGGGTCGGGTTGGCATCGTAGGTCCGCGCCATCCAGTGGATGAAGGCGCCCATCACCGCCACGCCGGCCAGCATCGCCAGGTAGGACAGGATAGTCATCTGCAGCGCGCTGCCTTCGGTCAGCTTGACCGGCTCGCCCGAGCCGATGCTCCAGCCGACCTGGGTGGTGCCGATGAAGGCGGCGATGGCCGGAATGGCCGCCAGCAGCAGTACATGGGTCAGGTACATGTGGCTGATGCTTTCTTCTTCGCCACGGATTTCCTGCCATTCCTGATTTGGGCGGGTGAGTAGCCCCCAGACGTGGTTGATCATGCGTGCATCTCCTGTAGGAACGGTCGCCCCCAGCCAGAATCAAGCCTCTGCGACCTTGTCTGGCAGTATAGAAGCGGCCTGTAAGCCTCGCCGGGCGCGGCTTAGAGTGTTTTCCTCTCTGCACCGGGGCGGTAATAACCCTGAAGCGTTACGCTCGAGCCGACGATGGATCGATGGGCTGGGGCCGGAGACGCTTTGCGCGTAAAATGCCCGCCTTTTCGTACCTTTCGCGGATTCAGAGCACCATGGGCACCCTTTCGGTCAATCAGAACAAGCTGCAGAAGCGCCTGCGCCGCCAGGCCGGCGAAGCGGTCACCGACTTCAACATGATCGAGGACGGCGACAAGGTGATGGTCTGCCTGTCCGGCGGCAAGGACAGCTACACCATGCTCGACGTGCTGCTCTATCTGCAGAAGGTGGCGCCGATCCGCTTCGAGATCGTCGCGGTGAACATGGACCAGAAGCAGCCGGGCTTCCCCGAGCACGTGCTGCCCGAGTACCTGAAGTCCATCGGCGTCGAGTACCACATCATCGAGAAGGACACCTACTCGGTGGTCAAGGAGAAGATTCCGGAGGGCAAGACCACCTGCTCGCTGTGCTCGCGCCTGCGCCGCGGCACCCTCTACACCTTCGCCGACGAGATCGGCGCGAGCAAAATGGCGCTCGGCCATCACCGCGACGACATCCTCGAGACCTTCTTCCTCAACCTGTTCTACGGCGGCACCCTCAAGGCCATGCCGCCCAAGCTGCTCTCCGACGACGGCCGCAACGTGGTAATCCGCCCGCTGGCCTACTGCAGCGAGGTGGACATCGAGGCCTATGCGAAGATGAGGGAGTTCCCGATCATCCCCTGCAACCTGTGCGGCTCCCAGGAGAACCTGCAGCGCCAGGTGGTCAAGGAGATGCTCCGGGAGTGGGAGCGCAAGAGCCCAGGCCGCACCGAGATCATGTTCCGCGCCCTGCAGAACGTGCACCCCTCGCAGCTGGCCGACCGCAATCTGTTCGACTTCAAGAGCCTGCGCATCGACGACAACGCCACGCCGCGCTTCGTCGACGTGATGAGCCTGTAGGGCAAGCCGTTCGGCCGGCCGAGGCAAAGGGAGATCAGATGCGCGATTACCGATGGCTCCACGAGTACTGCCTGAACCGCTTCGGCTCGGCCGCCGCGCTGGAGGCGCGCCTGCCCGTGCCCAGGAGCGCCGGGGAGCTGCGCGCCGTCGCGGACGACCGCTACCTGTCGCTGATCAGCCTGCGCATCTTCCGCGCCGGCCTCAAGCACAGCGTGGTCGACGCCAAGTGGCCGGCCTTCGAGGAGGTGTTCTTCGGCTTCGATCCGCACAAGGTGGTGCTGATGGGCGACGAGCACCTGGAGCGGCTGATGCGGGACGAGCGCCTGATCCGCCACCTGGCCAAGCTCAAGAGCGTGCCGCGCAACGCCCAGTTCGTGCTGGACGTGGCCAGAGAGAAGGGCAGCTTCGGCACCCTGCTCGCCGACTGGCCGGTGTCCGACATCGTCGGCCTGTGGCGTAGCCTGGCCAAGCGCGGCAACCAGCTCGGCGGCCTGTCGGCGCCGCGCTTCCTGCGCATGGCCGGCAAGGACACCTTCATCCCCACCGAGGACGTGGTCGCCGCGCTCGTGGCGCAGGGCGTGATCGACAAGGCGCCGACCAGCCAGAAGGACCTCGCGGCGGTACAGGACGCCTTCAACCGCTGGCAGGCGGAAAGCGGCCGGCCGCTGTGCCAGCTGTCGGTCATGCTTGCCCACACGGTGAATCATTGAGCGAGCCGACGGTCCTTCTTGCAGTGCAGGAAAAAGGCCGGCATCGAGCCGAGCGGACGGAGGAGGCATGCAGGACACCATCGAGCGGATCGCCCGGGCGCTGCAGCGGGCCGAGCGCATCCTGATCATCACCGGCGCCGGGCTCTCCGCCGACTCCGGCCTGCCCACCTATCGCGGCCTCGGCGGCCTGTACAACGGCCGTACCGCGGAGGGCCTGCCGATCGAGGCGGCGCTGTCCGGGCCGATGCTCGGGCGCGATCCGGCGCTGTGCTGGAAATACCTCGCCGAGCTGGGGCGCGCCTGCCTGGAGGCGCGGCCTAATGCCGCACACGAGGCGATCGCCGAACTGCAGCGGCGCAAGCCCGGCTGCTGGGTGCTGACCCAGAACATCGACGGCTATCACCGGGCGGCCGGCTCGCCGCCGGAGCGGCTGATCGAGATCCACGGCCGGTTGGAACCGCTCTATTGCCAGTCCTGCGGCGCGCGGAGCGCCGAGCTGGCCGAGCACCTGCAGCGGCCGCTGCCGCCGCGCTGTGCCTGTGGCGGCATCCTGCGCCCGCCGGTGGTGCTGTTCGAGGAGATGCTGCCGGAGCGTGCCGTCGCCACGCTGTACGAGGAGCTGGGCAAGGGCTTTGACGCGGTGCTGGCGGTGGGCACCAGCGCCAGCTTCCCCTATATCGTCGAGCCGATCCTGCGGGCCCGGCGCCTGGGCGGCTTCACCGCCGAAATCAACCCGGGAAGCAGCGAAATCAGCGGCCTCGTCGACCTCCATGCGCGGGCGAGGGCCTTCGATGTCCTGCCACCGGTGCTAAGTCGCATTTCTGGCATGGCTATTTGCAATACCGGCTAACACAAGGCATAGTCGGCCCGCCTTTCAACTTTCTGACACGGTCGTGCCTATGCAAGTACGCTTCGCACCCCTCGTGCCTCTGGCACTCGCCTTTCTGCTGACTGCCTGCGCGGGACATGCGCCTTACGAGCAGTCCTTCGCCGAGCGCATGTCGCAAGCCACCTCTCTGGCCGACGAGCCGAGCCGGGAAGAGCTGGCGGAACTCACCGACGACGTTCCCTACCGGCTGCCGGCCCTGGCCGACGCCGTCCTCGAGCGCGGTTTCGGACTGCTCGGTACGCCGTACCGCTTCGGCGGCGTTTCGGAACAGAGCGGTTTCGACTGCAGCGGTTTCATCGGCTACGTGTTCCGCGAGGAACTGGGCCTCGAACTGCCGCGCTCGACCCGCGACATGATCAGCATGGACGCCCCGCGGGTGGCCCGCAGCGATCTGGCGCCGGGCGATCTGATCTTCTTCAACAACCGTGGCCGCGGCCGCGTCAGCCATGCCGGCATCTACATCGGCAACGGGCGCTTCCTGCATTCCTCCAGCCGCCGCAGCGGCGGGGTGCGGGTGGACAGCCTGGAAGACGGTTACTGGAACGCCAGCTACCTGCAGGCCAAGCGCGTGCTGTCCCTGGCGGAGATGGACGTCAAGGCGTCGCGCTGACGGCCCCCTTCCGACCGACGCGTTCGCGTCGGTCATAATTTCGAAATGATATTATCCTGACGGCTTGATCCCCCGATGACTCCGGCAGCGGAAGCGCTAGAGTGGGGGTTCGAGCCGTTCGTCCGTCTGCGAGCGGTGGTCGCCAACAGCGAGCCGCCTTTCGGTTCCGCCCCGGCCCGCGCTTGCCGCGCAGGCCGACCAGCGGCAGAGTAGAGCGCTCGGTTGAAGATTCCTTTCAACGGTTCTGGTCAGGGAGTGCCGCATGTCTGCCCCGGTCCGCTTCGCCCTCGTTCTCGTCGCCGCACTGCTCGGTGCCTGCGCCAACCACGCTCCCGCGCCCCTGCCGGAGATCCAGCCGGTTTCGGAGGAGCTCTCCCCGGCGGCCAACGACGTTCTGTTCCGCGCCATCGGCTTGGTCGGCACGCCCTACCGCTGGGGTGGCAACACCCCGGATTCCGGATTCGACTGCAGCGGCCTGATCGGCTATGTCTATCGGGAGGCGGCCGCCCTGCAACTGCCCCGTACCACCCGCGAGATGCACGGCATGGGCATGCCGAGCGTGAACCGCGAGGCGCTGCGCAGCGGCGATCTGGTGTTCTTCGCCACCAGCGGCGGGCGCCAGGTCAGCCATGCCGGCATCTACGTCGGCGAGGGACGCTTCGTGCATGCGCCCTCCAGCGGCGGTACGGTGCGCCTGGACCATCTGGGCGACCGCTACTGGCAGAAGACCTATCTGGGCGCCAAGCGCGTGCTGAACGACTCCCTGGCACGCAACCCCTGACGCCGGGCGGCCATGCCCGGCCCTCTCCACGGAGGTGGGCATGAGCAACCGTACCCTGACCCTCGACGATTCCCTCTACCGCTACCTGCTCGAGGTTTCCCTGCGCGAGACGCCGCTCTTGAGGCGCCTGCGCGAGGAGACCGCGCGGCTGCCCAACGCCAACTGGCAGATCGCCCCGGAGCAGGGCCAGTTCATGGCCCTGCTGGTGCGCATCGCCGGCGCCCGGCGGGTCCTGGAGATCGGCACCTACACCGGCTACAGCGCCCTGTGCATGGCAGCGGCGCTGCCGGAGGACGGCGAGCTGCTCAGCCTCGACATCAGCGCGGAATACACCGACATCGCCCGCCGCTACTGGCAGGAGGCCGGGCTGGACGGGCGCATCGCCCTGCGCCTGGCGCCGGCGCTGGAGAGCCTGCAGGCGCTGGAGCGCGAAGGGCAGGGCGGGCGCTTCGATCTGGTCTTCGTGGACGCCGACAAGACCGGCTATCCGGCTTACCTGGAGCATGCGCTGCGGCTGCTGCGCCCGGGCGGGCTGGTCCTGTTCGACAACACCCTGTGGGGCGGCCGGGTGCTGGAGGCCGCCCCGGAAAGCCCCGACACCCGCGCCGTCCAGGCGCTCAACCGGGCGCTGCGCGACGATCCGCAGATCGAGCTGTCGCTGCTGCCGCTGGGCGACGGCCTGAGCATCTGCCGCAAGCGCGAGACGACCGACTGAAATCGCTCCCATAGCGGCGTCATGAGCGGGATTCAGACGTTCACGGATTTTCCTCAATTGACTCGGGGCGTATTTGCTCTAATCTGCGCGTCTTGCTTCAGGTGCCCTGGTTACCCAGGGTGAAACAGGGAAGCCGGTGCGCTCCGCGATCTCGCGGCGCAAGGCCGGCGCTGCCCCCGCAACGGTAGACGAGTCGAGAAGCCGCATCGCAATGCCACTGTGTTTCGACACGGGAAGGCGCGGTTTCGGGAACCGCACGGTTCCGCTCGTGAGCCCGGAGACCGGCCTGTCGCATTCCAGGGCATCGCGGAGGGCTTTGCCGGCTGCGCGGGGCCGTTCGTGGCCGGCGCACGTCCCTTTCTCTCCGCCTGCCGTACAGCCTTCAGGCCGCGCGGGTGGCGCGGCGGAGAACCGACCTTGAGACGCAAGCCCCGTTCCGGGCCGGCAGCCTGCACGCTGCTCGGCTTCGCTTTTCTTCATCATCCGGCCCAGGCCGCCGTCGAACCGCTCACCCTCGAGGGCGAGCTGGTGACCGCCAGCCGCACCGCGCAGACGGCGCGCCAGAGCCTCGCCGCGGCGACCCTGATCGAGCGCGACGAGATCGAGCGTAGCCAGGCGCAGACCCTGCCGGACCTGCTCCGGCGGGTGCCGGGCGTGTCCATCGCCAGCAACGGCGGGATGGGCAAGCCCAGCTCGCTGTTCATGCGCGGCACCGAGTCCGACCACGTGCTGGTACTGGTCGACGGGGTGCGCGTCGGCTCGGTGAGCAGCGGCGGTGCCGCCTGGCAGGACCTGCCGGTGGAACTGATCGAGCGTATCGAGGTGGTCCGCGGGCCGCGCTCCAGCCTGTACGGCTCGGAGGCCATCGGCGGGGTGATCCAGATCTTCACCCGCAAGGGCCGCGGGCAGGGGGCCAAACCCTTTCTCTCCGCCGGCTACGGCAGCCACGACACCTACGAAGGCAGCGCCGGGGTCTCCGGCGGCAACGGCCGCGGCTGGTACAGCCTGGCGGCGAGCGGTCTCGGCACCGACGGCATCAACGCCGAGCGCGTCGGCACCTGGGGCTACGAGAAGGATGCCGACGGCTACCGCAACCTGTCCGGCTCGCTGCGCGCCGGCTACCGCTTCGCCAACGGCCTGGAGCTGGACGGCAGCCTCCTGCGCGCCTGGACGCGCAACGCCTACGACCAGGTGAACGGCGAGCGCACCGCGGGCTTCTCCGCCCATGCCCGCGGCGAGCAGAACGTCTACGGCGGCCGCGCGCGCTTCAGTCCGTTCGAGCCCTGGCTGGTCACCCTGCAGCTGGGGCGCAGCGAGGACAACTCCGACACTTACCAGGACGGCGCCTTCTACACCCGCTTCGACAGCCGCCGCGACTACGCCAGCTGGCAGAACGACCTGCGCCTCGCCGCCGGGCACACCCTGACCTTGGGCGCCGACTACCAGCACGACCAGGTCGACGGCACCACCGACTACGCGCGGGATTCGCGGCGCAACTACGGCGCCTTCGCCCAGTACCTCGGCGAGCTCGGCCGCCACGACTGGCAGCTGTCCCTGCGCCATGACGACAACCAGCAGTTCGGCGGCCGCGACACCGGCAACGCCGCCTACGGCTTCGCCCTGAGCGACGAGCTGCGCGCCACCGTCTCCTACGGCCGCGCGTTCAAGGCGCCGACCTTCAACGAGCTGTACTACCCCTACTACGGCAATCCGAACCTGGCGGCGGAGACCTCGCGCAGCCTGGAGGCCGGTCTGTCCGGCCAGCACGGCTGGGGCCACTGGTCGGTGAACGCCTACCGCACCCTGGTCGACAACCTGATCGCCTACGATTCCGCCCTCCAGGCGGCGGGCAACGTCGACAAGGCGCGGATCCGCGGCGTCGAGCTGGTGCTCGGCAGCCGTCTGTTCGGCTGGGACTGGAACGCCAACTACAGCTGGCTCGACCCGGAGAACCGGGGCGCGGGCGCCAACCGCGGCAACCGGCTGCCGCGCCGGGCCCGGCAGCTGTTCAACCTGGACCTGGACCGTACCCTGGGCGCCTTCGGCGTCGGCGCCACCCTGCACGCCGAGGGCAAGCGCTACGACGATCTGGCCAACCGCAACAAGCTCTCCGGCTTCGCCACACTCGACCTGCGCGGCGAATACCGGATCAACCCCGCCTGGCGCCTGCAGACGCGGCTGGCCAACCTGCTGGACGCCGATTACCAGACCGTTCGCGGCTACAACCAGCAGGGGCGGGCGCTCTATCTGACCCTGCGCTATCAGGCGCTCTAGCCCCCATTCCCGAAGGAGAAACGCTGCATGCTCCAACTGCATCCCCTGATGGCCACCCGTGGCCAGAATTTCGGCGCGACCCACCCGTTTGCCCGGTGCTCCGGCCCGATCCGCGACGGCGAGGTGCGCGCATGAGCGAGTCGGTCGAGCGCGACGAGCGCCACAAGGCGCGCATGCAGCGCAAGAAGGCGGTGGTCGAGGAAAAGATCGCCCAGGCCGGCGACGAGCGCGGCCTGCTGCTGGTGCACACCGGCAACGGCAAGGGCAAGAGCAGCTCGGCCTTCGGCATGGCCGCCCGCGCCCTGGGACACGGCATGAAGGTCGGCGTGGTGCAGTTCATCAAGGGCGCGGCCAGCACCGGCGAGGAGGCGTTCTTCCGCCGCTTCCCCGACGAGGTGCGCTATCACGTCATGGGCGAGGGCTTCACCTGGAACACCCAGGACCGCCAGCGCGACATCGCCAAGGCCCGCGAGGCCTGGGCGGTGGCCCGCGAGCTGCTGGCCGACGAGAGCGTCGGTCTGGTGCTGCTGGACGAGCTGAACATCGCCCTGAAGTACGGCTATCTGGAGCTGGCCGAGGTGCTCGACGACATCCGCCGGCGCCCGCCGCGGCAGCATGTGGTGGTGACCGGGCGCGGCGCGCCGGCGGAGCTGATCGAGGCGGCCGATACCGTGACCGAGATGGGCCTGGTCAAGCACGCCTTTCAGGCCGGGGTGAAGGCGCAGAAGGGAGTGGAGTTCTGATGACCACGCGCCACTGTCCGGCCCTGCTGATCGCCGCCCCGGCCTCCGGCCAGGGCAAGACCACCGTCACCGCCGCCCTGGCGCGCCTGCACCGCCGCCAGGGACGGCGGGTGCGGGTGTTCAAGTGCGGCCCGGATTTCCTCGACCCGATGATCCTGGCCCGGGCCAGCGGCGCGCCGGTCCGCCAGCTCGACCTGTGGATGGTCGGCGAGGAGGAGTCGCGGCGGCTGCTGTGGGAGGCGGCGGGGGAGGCCGACCTGATCCTGATCGAGGGGGTGATGGGCCTGTTCGACGGCTCGCCGTCGGCCGCCGATCTGGCGCGGCGCTTCGGCGTGCCGGTGCTGGGGGTGATCGACGCCTCGGCCATGGCCCAGACCTTCGGCGCCCTGGCCCACGGCCTGGCCGGCTACCAGCCGGACCTGCCGTTCGCCGGGGTGCTCGGCAACCGCGTCGGCAGCGCCCGGCACGGCGAGATGCTGAGCGCCAGCCTGCCGGAGGGCATCCGCTGGTACGGCGCCCTGCCGCGCAGCGCCGGTTTCGAGCTGCCGAGCCGCCACCTGGGGCTGGTCCAGGCCGCCGAGCTGGCCGATCTGGACGCCCGCCTGGATGCCGCCGCCGAGGCCCTGGGCGCCAGCGCCGAGGCGAGCTTGCCGCCGCCGGTGGCCTTCGCCGCGCCGGACGCGCAGGCCGTCGAGCCGCTGCTCGCCGGGGTGCGCATCGGCGTGGCCCGCGACGGCGCCTTCGCCTTCCTCTACCAGGCCAACCTCGACCTGCTGCGACGGCTCGGCGCCGAGCTGAGCTTCTTCTCGCCGCTGGCGGACCAGGCGCTGCCGGCGGTGGACAGCCTCTACCTGCCGGGCGGCTACCCCGAACTGCACCTGCCGGCGCTGGCGGAAAATCGCGCCATGGCCGCGGCGATCCGCGCCCACCACGAGGCCGGCCGGCCGATCCTCGCCGAGTGCGGCGGCATGCTCTATCTGCTGGAGGCCCTGACCGATCTCGACGGCCGGCGCCAGCCCCTGCTCGGCCTGCTAGCCGGCGAGGCGCGCATGCAGCCGCGCCTGACCGCCCTGGCCCTGCAGGCGGTGGAGCTGCCGGAAGGGCGCCTGCGCGGGCATACTTTCCACCACTCCGCCCTGGAATCGCCGCTCGAGCCCCTGGCCCGCGGCGAATGCCCGAACGGCAAGCGCACCGCCGAGGCGGTATATCGCCGGGGGCGGCTGACCGCCTCCTACATCCACTTCTACCTGCCGTCCGCTCCGCGGGCGGCGGCGGCACTGTTCCAGCCATGAACGAAACCAACCAACACGCCTTCAGCCCGGAGGAGCGCGCCGCGGTCTACCGCGCCATCGCCGAGCGCCGCGACATGCGCCACTTCTGTGGCGGCGAGGTGGCCCCCGAGCTGCTCGCCCGCCTGCTGCAGGCCGCGCACGCGGCGCCCAGCGTCGGCCTGATGCAGCCCTGGCGCTTCATCCGCATCGCCGACCGGGACCTGCGAGCGCAGATCGGCGCGCTGGTCGAGGCCGAGCGGGTCCGCACCGCCGAGGCGCTCGGCGAGCGCGGCGAGGAATTCATGCGGCTCAAGGTCGAGGGCATCGGCGACTGCGCCGAGCTGCTGGTGGCGGCGCTGATGGACGGCCGCGAGGCGCACGTCTTCGGTCGCCGCACCCTGCCGGAGATGGACCTGGCTTCCCTGGCCTGCGCCATCCAGAACCTCTGGCTGGCCGCCCGCGCCGAGGGCCTGGGGATGGGCTGGGTGTCGCTGTTCGACCCGCAGGCGTTGGCCGAGCTGCTGGGGATGCCGGCCGGCAGCAAGCCGGTGGCGCTGCTCTGCCTGGGGCCGGTGCGCGAGTTCTACCCGGCGCCGATGCTGGAGCTGGAAGGCTGGACCGAGCCGCGGCCGCTGGCCGAGCTGGTCTACCGGGATCGCTGGGGGGAACGGGAATGAGGGCCTGGAGATGACGGTAGGAGGGAAACCATGAGTCTGCTCCTGACCACCCTGGGCGGGGTGCTGCTCGATCTGTGCTGCGGCGAGCCGAAGCGCTGGCATCCGCTGGTCGCCTTCGGCCGGCTGGCGCAGCGCCTGGAGCGGCGCTTCAACGGGCCCGGCGGCGAGACGGGCGCCGAGGTCGGTCGCGGCGGACGCGGCCAAGGCGGGCGCATCCAAGGTGTAGCCGCCTGGTGCCTGGCGGTGCTGCCGCTGACCCTGGCGGCCTGGCTGCTCGGCCGCCTGCCGGGGCTCGGCGCGCTGGTGGACGTGCTCGCCCTGTACGCCGCCGTCGGCCTGCGCAGCCTGTTCGAGCACGCCCGGCCGGTGGCACGGGCCCTGCGCCTGGGCGATCTGCCCGAGGCGCGCCGGCGGGTCGGCTGCATCGTCAGCCGCGACACCACGCAGCTGGACGCCTCCGGCGTGGCCCGCGCCGCCACCGAGTCGGTGCTGGAGAACGGCAGCGACGCGGTGTTCGCCGCGCTGTTCTGGTTCCTCCTGCTCGGCGCTCCTGGCGTGGTGCTGTATCGCCTGAGCAACACCCTGGATGCCATGTGGGGCTACCGCAACGCCCGCTTCGAGCGCTTCGGCTGGGCCGCGGCGCGCATCGACGACGTTCTCAACTACCTGCCGGCGCGCCTGGTGGCGTTGACCTACGCGCTGCTCGGCCGAAGCGGCCGGGCGCTGGCCTGCTGGCGCGCCCAGGCGCCGCTCTGGGACAGCCCCAACGCCGGGCCGGTGATGGCCGCCGGCGCCGGCGCCCTGGGCGTGAGACTGGGCGGGCCGGCGGTGTACCACGGCGAAATCCACCAGCGCCCGCAGCTCGGCGAAGGCGAACCGGCCGGGGCGCGGGACATCGAGCGGGCGCTGAGCCTGGTGGGGCGCGGCGTCGCCCTGTGGCTGGGGCTGCTCGCGCTCGGGAGTCTGCTCGATGCTTGAACACGGCGGACGACTGCACGCGGCGGCGCGGGACTACGGCATCCCGCTGGGCGACTGGCTGGATCTCTCCACCGGCCTCGCCCCCGAACCCTGGCCGCTGCCGGCGATTCCCGCCGCGGCCTGGGCGCGCCTGCCGGAGGAGGACGACGGCCTGGAGCAGGCCGCCTGCGCCTGCTATGGCGCCGCCCGGGCCCTGCCGGTGGCCGGCAGCCAGGCGGCGATCCAGGCCCTACCCGAGCTGTTCGCGCCGCGCCGGGTCGGCGTCCTGGCGCCCAGCTATGCCGAGCACGCCCACGCCTGGCGCCGCGCCGGGCACGAGCTGGCCGCCCTGGCCGCGGAGGACATCGAGGCGCGCCTCGACGACCTCGACCTGCTGGTGCTGGCCAATCCCAACAACCCCACGGGACGGCGCTTCGCCGCGGAAATCCTGCTCGACTGGCATGCCCGGCTGGCCCGGCGCGGCGGTAGCCTGCTGGTGGACGAGGCCTTCATGGACTGCACCCCACAGCACAGCCTGGCCGCCCATAGCCACCAGCCGGGGCTGATCGTGCTGCGCTCGTTCGGCAAGTTCTTCGGCCTGGCCGGCATCCGCCTGGGCTTCGTGCTGGCCGAGGCGTCCTTGCTGGCGCGCCTGCGCGAGCACCTCGGCCCCTGGACGGTGAGCGGCCCGGCCCGCGCCCTTGGGCGGCAGGCGCTCGGCCCGGCCGGCCGCGAGGCGCGCGAACGGCGCGCCGGGCACCTGCTGGCGGCAGGCGAGCGGCTGGCGACGCTGCTGACGGCCCACGGCCTGACGCCGGACGGCGGCACCGCACTCTTCCAGTGGGTGCGCACGGCGGATGCCGCCCGGCTGCACGATTTTTTCGCCCGCCAAGGCATTCTCGTGCGTCTGTTCGCGACGCCCGCCAGCCTGCGCTTCGGCCTGCCCGGCGGCGAGGAAGGCTGGCAGCGGCTGGCGGCGGCACTGGCCGATCCGGCACGGCCCCGGGCGGGGCTGATCGCAGACGAATCCGCTCCTACCACAAGCAAGGAATTTCCATGACCACCCTGATGGTGCAGGGCACCACCTCCGATGCCGGCAAGAGCACCCTGGTGACCGCGCTGTGTCGCTGGCTGGCCCGCCAGGGCGTCGCCGTGGCGCCGTTCAAGCCGCAGAACATGGCGCTGAACAGCGCGGTGACGGCAGACGGCGGCGAGATCGGCCGGGCCCAGGCGGTGCAGGCGCAGGCCTGCGGGCTAGCCGCGCACACCGACATGAACCCGGTGCTGCTCAAGCCCAACAGCGACACCGGCGCCCAGGTGATCGTCCATGGCCGCGCGGTGGGCAACATGCACGCGGTCGCCTACCACGACTACAAGCGCATCGCCCTGCAGGCGGTGCTGGAGTCGCACGGCCGCCTGCGCGAACGCTACGCCGTGGTGATGGTCGAGGGCTCCGGCTCGCCGGCGGAGATCAACCTGCGCGAGGGCGACATCGCCAACATGGGCTTTGCTGAGGCGGTGGACTGCCCGGTGATCCTCATCGCCGACATCGACAAGGGCGGCGTGTTCGCCCATCTGGTCGGCACTCTCGAACTGCTCTCCGCGAGCGAGCAGGCGCGGGTCCGCGGCTTCGTGATCAACCGCTTCCGCGGCGACATCGCCCTGCTGCAGTCCGGCCTCGACTGGCTGGAGGCGCGCACCGGCAAGCCGGTGCTGGGTGTTTTGCCCTACCTGCACGACCTGCACCTGGAGGCCGAGGACGCCATCGACCGCCGTCAGGGCGAGAAGGCCGGCGAGCGCCTGAAGGTGGCGGTGCCGGTGCTGCCGCGGATCAGCAACCACACCGACTTCGACCCGCTGCGCCTGCACCCGCAGGTGGAACTGAGCTTCGTCGGCCCCGGCCAGGCCATCCCGCCGGCCGATCTGATCGTGCTGCCCGGCTCGAAGAGCGTGCGCGCCGATCTGGCCTTCCTGCGCGAGCAGGGCTGGGAGGCGGCGATCCGGCGCCACCTGCGCTACGGCGGCAAGCTCATCGGCATCTGCGGCGGGCTGCAGATGCTCGGCCGCAGCATCGCCGACCCGCTCGGCCTGGAGGGCGCGCCGGGCAGTAGCCAGGGCCTCGGCCTGCTGGAGATCGACACCGTGCTGGAGGCCCAGAAGCAGCTGCGCAACGTGCGCGGCCGCCTGGCGCTGGAGGCGGCCGAGGTTGCCGGCTACGAGATCCACGCCGGGGTCAGCCGCGGCGCCGGGCTGGAGTCTCCGGCGGTGCGCCTTGACGACGGCCGCGCCGACGGCGCCCTCAGCGCCGACGGTCAGGTGCTCGGCACCTACCTGCACGGCCTGTTCGAGACGCCGGCGGCCTGCGCCGCGCTGCTGCGCTGGGCCGGCCTGCGCGAGGTCGTCAGCCCCGACTACCACGCCCTGCGCGAGCGCGACATCGAGCGCCTGGCCGATCTGGTCGAGGCCCATCTGGACACGGCGAGGCTGCGCGCGCTGTGCGGGTTGCCGGCATGAGCCCGGCGGCGCCGTCCTGCGATAATCCATCATCCGCTTCACTGATCGAGATCCCTCACCATGCTTGAACTGATCCTCGGCGGCGCCCGCTCCGGCAAGAGCCGGCTGGCCGAACGACTGGCCCGGGAGTCGGGCCTCGCGGTCTGCTACGTCGCCACCAGCCAGGCGCTGGATGACGAGATGGCCGCGCGCATCGCCCAGCACCGCGCGCGCCGGCCGGCCGAGTGGGCGCTGGTCGAGGAGCCCCTGGCGCTGGCCCGGGTGCTGCGCGAGCAGGCCGCGCCCGGCCGCTGCCTGCTGGTGGACTGCCTGACCCTGTGGCTGACCAACCTGCTGCTGGCCGACGACCCCCAGCGCCTGGCGCAGGAGCGCGAGGCGCTGCTGGAGTGCCTGGCCGAGTTGCCCGGACGGGTCATCCTGGTCAGCAACGAGACCGGCCTCGGCGTGGTGCCGCTGGGCGAACTCAGCCGGCGCTACGTCGACGAGGCCGGCTGGCTGCATCAGGCCCTGGCCGAACGCTGCCGGCGGGTGCTGTTCTGCGTCGCCGGCTTGCCCATGACCCTCAAGGGAGACCCGCTATGAACCCGAACTGGTGGCAGAACCCCGCCCGCACCCCGGACGCCGCCGCCGGCGAACGGGCCCGCGCCCGTCAGCAGCAACTGACCAAGCCGCGCGGCTCCCTCGGCCGGCTGGAACAGCTGGCCATCGACCTGGCCGCCCTGCAGGGGCGCGAACGGCCGGGCGTCGAAGCGCCGTGGATCGCCATCTTCGCCGGCGACCACGGGGTCGCCGCGGAGGGCGTGTCGCCCTATCCGCAGGCGGTGACCGGGCAGATGCTGCGCAACTTCGCCGCCGGCGGCGCGGCCATCGCCGTCCTGGCCCGCCAGCTGGGCGCCGAGCTGGAACTGATCGACCTGGGCTGCGCCGTGCCGCTCGATCCGCCGATCGCCGGGCTGCGCCAGCTGCACCTCGGCCCGGGCACGGCGAACTTCGTCGAGGCGCCGGCGATGAGCGAGGCCCAGCTGCACGGCGCCTTGAAGGCCGGCCGCGACAGCGTGGCGCGGGCCCTGGCGGCCGGCGCGCAGCTGTATATCGGCGGCGAGATGGGCATCGCCAACACCACGGCCGCCAGCGCCCTGGCCTGCGCGCTGCTGGACTGCCCGCTGGCGGCGCTGGTCGGTCCGGGCACCGGCCTGGATGCCGCCGGCGTGGCGCGCAAGGCGGCGGTGATCGAACGGGCCGTGGCACTGCACGGCGGGCATGCCGGCGAGCCGCTGGAGTTGCTGCGCCGCCTGGGCGGCTTCGAGATCGCCGCGCTCGCCGGGGCCTACCTGGCCTGCGCCCAGCAAGGCCTGGCGGCGCTGGTGGACGGCTTCATCTGCAGCGTGGCGGCGCTGCTCGCCGTGCGCCTGAACCCGTCCTGCCGCGACTGGCTGCTGTTCGCCCACCGCGGCGCCGAGCCGGGGCATCGGCACGTCCTCGAGGCGCTCGCGGCCGAGCCGCTGCTGGAACTCGGCCTGCGTTTGGGCGAGGGCAGCGGCGCGGCGCTGGCGGTGCCGCTGCTGCAGCTGGCCTGCCGCCTGCACGGCGAGATGGCCACCTTCGCCGAGGCGGCCGTGGCGGATGCCGGACGATGAGTCTGCATCTGGATCTGCTGCGCCACGGCGAGACCGAACGCGGCGGCGGCTTCCGCGGCAGCCTGGACGATGGCCTGACGCCCCGCGGCTGGGCGCAGATGCGCGCGGCGACGGCGCAGGCCGGCCCCTGGGACCTGCTGGTCAGCTCGCCGCTGGCGCGCTGCGCCGCCTTCGCCGCCGAACTGGCCGGGCGTCTCGACGTTCCGCTGGCGCTGGAGGCGGATCTGCGCGAGCTGCATTTCGGCGCCTGGGAAGGGCGCAGCGCCGCCGAGCTGATGGCCGAGGACGACGGCGCGGCGCTGGGGCGCTTCTGGGCCGATCCCTACGCCTTCACCCCGCCGGACGGCGAGCCGCTGGCCGCGTTCGAGGCCCGTGTGCTGGATGCCGTCGAGGCGCTGCGGCGGCGCCATGCCGGCAAGCGCCTGCTGCTGGTCACCCATGGCGGGGTGATGCGCCTGCTGCTGGCGCGGGCCCGGGGCTTGGCGCGCGGACAGCTGCTGCAGGTGGAGGTGGGCCACGGCGCGCTGCACCGGCTGCGCCTGGCCGAAACCGGCGAATGGGAGGAAATCCGCACATGCCCCTGACGTTGCTGATCGCCCTGCAGTTCCTCACCCGCCTGCCGGTCCGCCTGCCGGGCATGCCGTCGCCGCAGCAGCAGGCCCGCTCGCTGCTCTGGTATCCGGCGGTGGGGCTGCTGCTCGGTGCCGCACTGGTTCTGCTGCAGCGTCTGCTCGGCGAGGCGCCGGCGGCCCTGCAGGCGGCGCTGCTGCTGGCGCTCTGGGTATCCGCCAGCGGCGCGCTGCATCTGGACGGCCTGGCCGACACGGCGGACGCCTGGGTCGGCGGCCTGGGCGACCGCGAACGCACCCTGGCGATCATGAAGGACCCGCGCAGCGGGCCGATGGCCGTGGTGGCGCTGGTTCTGCTACTGCTGCTGAAATTCGTCGCGCTGCTGGCGCTGGTCGAGCGGGGCGAGGCCTCGGGCCTGCTGCTGGCCCCGCTGCTCGGTCGCACGGCGCTGCTGGCGCTGTTCTTCTCCACGCCCTACGTGCGCCCCAATGGCCTGGGCCGGGGGCTCGCCGAGCACCTGCCGCGGCCGGCGGCCCGCACGGTGCTGCTGGCCGTGGCGCTGGCCTGCCCGCTGCTGTTCGGCGCAGCCGGCGTGCGGGCCCTGGCCGTCGCCGTGCCCTTGTTCCTCTACCTGCGGCATTGCCTGCGGACGCGCCTGGGCGGCACCACCGGCGACACCGCCGGGGCGCTGCTGGAAGTGCTGGAGTGCGCGGTGCTGGTGGCGCTGGCCCTGTGAGGCGCCCGCCGCTCAGCTCGCCTGGCTGACCGCCTCGCATTCGTCGGCGCAGTGCTGGCAGGTCTGCGCGCACTCCTGGCAATGGGGCCGGGCGTGCTCCAGGCATTCCTCGGCGCAGGCCATGCAGAGGCGGGCGCAGAGCCCGCAGAGGGCGCCGGCCCAGGCGCTCTCCCGGGTCATCAGCAGGGCGGTCAGGCGGCAGACGTCGGCGCAGTCGTTGCAGAGCGCGATGCAGCGCTGCAGGCTCACGGAGCTGGCGGCCTTGGCGCAGGCGCCGGCGCAGTCGTCGCAGGCAACGGCGCAGGCACTGCAGGCGCGAATGCAGCTTGCGTAGTCGACAAGGGTCATGGGCGGTTACCGAAAGGGTGGGTGCCTGGGATTGACCCGGATGCCCGGATCGGATTCCGCGGCAGTCGATGGATGGTCGTACGCTCGTTCAGAACCGGTAGCTCAGCTGCGCGCCGAAGGTGCTGACGTCGTTCTCGTAGCGCGCGGCGTAGCCGCCCTGGGCCGGATGCTCGCGGGCGCTGCGGGCGACCTTGGCGTCCCGCTCGTGGACGTAGAGATAGGCCAGGTCCAGGCTCAGGTCGGGAAGCGGCGTCCAGGCCAGCCCGGCGCCGAACAGCTGGCGGTCGTCGTTGGGGATGCGCGGCGAGCGGTACTGGTTGCGGATCGGCGTCTGGTCGAGGGCGAAGCCGGCGCGCAGCGTCCATTTCTCCCCCAGCCGGTAGGCCGCGCCGATAGCGTGGAGCCAGCTGTCGTGCCAGTCCTGTTCCTCGCGCAGCGTGCCCAGGCTGGCGGCGAACGGGGCGCCGACGCCGCGGTTCTCCACGGTGATGTCTTCCTGGCGGCTCCAGTTGGTCCAGGTGGAGCCGGCGTACAGGGTCAGCCGCTCGCCGGCCTGCCAGGTCAGCGACAGCTCGAGGGACTCCGGCGTGGTCAGGTCCAGCCGGGCGCGGTACTTCCCGGCCGCTGCACCCAGCACCGGGCCGGGGCCCTCGACCCGGGTGTGGCCGTCCAGGTGGTAGACGACCCGGGAGTGATAGGTCAGCCCGACGCGCGCCGCGGGGGTGATTTCGTAGAGGACGCCGAGGTTGTAGCCCACGCCGAAATCGTCGCCCTCGATCCGGAGCCGCCCGTCGTTGCGCCCGGGCGAGAGCGGATTGAGCAGCGCGGAGCCGAGCTCGCCGTGGATGCGGTTGAAGGTGAGGCCGAAGCCGATGGACAACCGCTCGCCCAGCCGCAGGCTGAGGGTCGGCTGCAGGCTGTAGGCCTTGACCTCGCTGCGGTCGGCGTAATAGCGCCCCTGGTAGCCGCGTTCGTAATCAGTGACCAGGCCGAAGGGGACGTAGACGCCCACGCCGAAGGTCCAGCGCTCGTTCAGCGGCCGCACGTAGTAGCCGAAGGGCACGGCGCTGAAGGGAACCATGTCGCCGTCGTTGCTGCCGGGGAAGGAGCCGCCGGCCCCGTCGATGTCGCTGCGGGCGTCGATCAGGGCGAAGCCGCCGGCGACCTGTTCGCGCTCCAGGCGGGACATGCCGGCCGGGTTGCCGAACAGGGTGGTGGCGTCCTCGGCCGCCGAGGAGCGGCCGGCGAAGGCGGTGCCCATGGCGCTGACGCTCTGTTCGTTGAGGGCATAGCCGCTGGCCAGGACGGGCGCGGGGACGGCGCAGGCGGCGAAGAGCAGCAGCGCAATGCCGGAGCGCGGGTGCCGGGGCGGAATCTCCGCCCGGCGCCACAGGCGCGGAGCGACGCGGGCTGCACTGTCCATGAGGACCTCGCACGAGAAGGCGACCGTGGCATCCGGCCGGGAGACTTCGTCGGTGCAAGTCTAGTGCGTCGGCACCGCCGGCGAGGCTGGCTTGCTGCCAGCGCCGCGGCAGTGGGGGAGGTTCAGTCCCCGGTGGCGACCGGCCGCGAGGGATCGGTCAGCCACTCGCTCCAGGAGCCGGCGTAGAGCGGCGCCAGCGGGTAGCCGGCGAGGCTCAGGGCGAACAGGTTGTGGCAGGCGGTGACGCCCGAGCCGCAGTAGGCCACCAGCTGCTCCGCGGGGCGACCGTCGAGGAGGCCGGCGAAGCGCCTCCGCAGCTGCTCGCGGGGCAGGAAGCGGCCGTCGGCGCCGAGGTTGTCGGTGAAGGCGGCGCAGCGCGCGCCGGGAATGTGCCCGGCGACCGGGTCGAGGGGCTCCACCTCGCCGCGGAAGCGGGGCAGGGCGCGGGCGTCGATCAGGGTCAGCTGCGGATCGTCCAGGCGCTGGCGCAGCGCTTCGGCGTCCACCAGTAGGCTCGGGTCCGGCCGGCCGCCGAAGTGGCCGGGGACGACCGCCGGGCGCTCCGCGCTGAGCGGCAGGTCCGCCGCCCGCCAGGCCTTCAGGCCGCCGTCGAGGAGGAACACGCCGTCGCGCTTGCCGAGCCAGGCCAGTAGCCACCAGGCGCGCGCGGCGAAGGCGCCGGGGCCGTCGTCGTAGAGCACGACCTGGCTGTCGTCGTCGATGCCCCAGGCGCGCAGGCGTTCGACCAGCCGGGGCGGGGCGGGCAGCGGGTGGCGGCCGGTCACGCCTTTCTGAACGGGGCCGGAGAGGTCGCGCTCCAGGTCGGCGTAGCGGGCGCCGGGAATGTGCCCCTGCTCGTAGTGCAGGGCGCCGTAGGCCGGGTCTTCCAGGGCGAAGCGGCAGTCGAGGATGCGCAGGTCGGGCTGGTCGAGACGGGCCGCCAGCTCGGCGGCGCTGAGCAGTTGCGCGTGGGACATGAGGGGCTCCAGGTCGATGGGGACGCCGACAGTCTGCAACCTGGCGCGGCAAAGTCCAAGCCGGCCGCCGGCATCCGTCGCCGGCGACGAGCTACGGCCGCGCGGCGGGCCGATATATACTGCATACCTTTGCCCCCGGACGTGGCCGGCCACCGAGCCGCAGGCCGCACCGGAAGTGGCGACCCATCGGAATAAGGAGCCCGCGTGGCCATCGAGATACACTGGATCCGCGACGATGCCGGCCTGGCGAAGCAGTGCACCGTCTGGCGACAGCTGCCCTTCGTGGCGGTCGATACCGAGTTCGTGCGGGTCGATACCTTCTACCCGCAGGCCGGCCTGGTGCAGGTGGGCGACGGCCGCGATGCCTGGCTGATCGACCCGCTGGCGATCGGCGACTGGCGGCCCCTGGCCGAACTGCTGGAAGACCGCGCCGTGGTCAAGGTGCTGCACTCCTGCAGCGAGGACCTGGAGGTGCTGCAGCGCCTCACCGGCAGCGTGCCGCAGCCGCTGTTCGACACCCAGCTGGCCGCCGCCTATCTGAACCTGGGCTTCTCCATGGGCTACTCGCGCCTGGTGAAGGAGGTGCTGGGGATCGAGCTGCCCAAGGGCGAGACCCGCTCCGACTGGCTGCAGCGCCCGCTGAGCGAGCTGCAGGTCAGCTACGCCGCCGAGGACGCCGTGCACCTGGCCGAGGTCTACCTGGCGCTGAGCGAGCGGCTGTCGGAGGAGAGGCGCGCCTGGGTGCTGGAGGACGGCGCCGAACTGGCGGCCAACCTCAAGCGCGAGGCACCGCCGGAGGAACTCTACCGGGAAGCCAAGCTGGCCTGGAAGCTGAGCCGCCAGCAGCTCGCCGTGCTCCGCGTGCTCTGCGCCTGGCGCGAACGCGAGGCGCGCCGGCGCGACCTGCCGCGCAACCGCATCCTGCGCGAGACCAGCCTCTGGCCGCTGGCGCGCTTCCAGCCGGACAACCTGGCCAGCCTGGGGCGCATCGAGGACATGCATCCGCGCAGCGTGCGCCAGGACGGCGAGACCCTGCTCCGGCTGATCCGCGAGGCGGCCGCCACGCCGCCGGAAAGCTGGCCCGAGGCGGTACCCGAGCCGCTGCCGCTGGAGGCTTCGTCACTGCTGAAGAAGCTGCGCCGGATCGGCCAGGCCGAGGCCGAGCGCCTGCAGATCGCCCCGGAACTGGTGCTGCGCAAGAAGAGCCTCGAAGCCCTGCTCAAAAGCGGCTACCCCAACGGCCCCTACCAGCTGCCGGACTCCCTGCGCGGCTGGCGACGTCAACGCATGGGCCAGGCACTGCTGGATTGCCTGGCCGGAGATCGATAAGGCATGAAACGAATCTGTTCCATCTACAAGAGCCCGCGCAAGAGCGAGATGTACCTCTACGTGGAGAAGAAGGACGCCCTGCGCCGGGTACCCGAGGCGCTGCTGGCGATCTTCGGCCCGCCGCAGCACGCCTTCGACCTGGTGCTGAGCCCGGAGCGCCAGTTGGCCCGGGAGGATATCGGCAAGGTGCTGGAGAATCTCGAGAAGCAGGGCTTCCACCTGCAGATGCCGCCGCAGCAGGAGGAGTACATCGAGCACCTGCCGGAGGAGCTGCTGCGGATGAACGATCCGGTCTGAGGCCGGATCGCGACTCGGCGGGCGACCGGCCGGGGAGGCTTCTACACTGACGTCACCCGATTCGTGGGAGAGTGCCATGAAGATCCATGTCTGGTTGATCGGAGGCCTGTTCGCCGGTCTGGCGCTGACCGCCGCTGCCGAACAGGCCGCGCCGGCCCCGGGGAGCGCGCCGTCCGCCGAGCAGAGCTGGCAGCAGCATTGGCAGCGGATGCAGGAATACCGCCAGCGATGGCAGGCGGCGAAGACGCCGGAGGAGCGGCAGAAACTGCGCGAAGAGCACTGGAAGAGCATGCAGGAAGGCATGGCCGGCGGCTGCCCGATGATGGGCCGGCACGACGGCATGGGCATGCACGGCGGCGGCCAGGGCGGCATGATGGGCCATGGCCGCATGGTGGGCGCCGGGGGCAGCATGCCGGAGCCGACCGCCGAGCAGCTCGACCGCCATATCGACCATATGGAGAAGATGCTCGAGCAGCTGCGCGCCCACCGCGAGATGCTCGACAAGCAGTGACCGGCCGCTTCCGACTAACACCCCCCTCCCGCGTCTGACCCGGCCACCCTTGGCCGGGGACCCGGCAGCCGCTAGACTGGCGCACTTTTTCTGCGGCGGTGGCTCCCATGGCGGCGAAAGTCGAACCCTTCTGGAAACGCAAGACCCTTGACCAACTGGACCCCGAGGAGTGGGAGTCCCTCTGCGACGGCTGCGGCCTCTGCTGCCTGCAGAAACTCGAGGACGAGGAGGACGGCAGCGTCTATTACACGCGCATCGCCTGCAAGCTGCTCGACTTGGAGACCTGCCGCTGCCACGACTACGCCGACCGCCGCCGCTCCGTTCCCGACTGCATCCAGCTCACCCCGGCCCAGGCCGACGAATTCCAGTGGCTGCCGCCGACCTGCGGCTACCGTCTGGTCGCCGAAGGCAAGGACCTGCCGCTCTGGCACCCGCTGGTCTGCGGCGATTCGCAGGCCGTGCACCGCGAGCGGATTTCCCAGGCCGGGCGCATGCTCAGCGAGACCGCCGTGGCCGAAGAGGACTGGGAAGACCATCTGATCTTCCGCGCCGGTTGAGCTTCCCCGGCCTGCCGGCGTCCAAACCGAATTCCCCGTTGCGCTCGCGAAGGAGCCGTACCGCATGTCCGCCCGCCTGAACCTGTTGCTCGGAGCCATCCTGCTCGGTGCGAGCGCGCCGTCCTGGGCCGAGAAGAAGGTCGATCTCGACTACCACGTGAGCTTCCTGCCGGCGAGCGACCAGGCCGAGGTCCGCCTGACCCTGGAGGACGGTAGCGCGGTGAAGAGCCTGCGCTTCGATTTGGGCGACGACGGCCGCTACAGCGACTTCAGGACCGACGGCGGCTGGCTGCAGGAGAGCCCGAACGCCGGCACCTGGCAGCCCGGGACGGGCAAGACCAGCCTGAGCTACCGGGTGCGGGTCAGCCATCAGCGCCAGTCCGGCGCGTTCGACGCGCGAATGACCGAGGACTGGGTTCTGCTGCGCGGCGACGATCTGGTGCCGGGCGCCAGCCTGCGCCAGCAGGACGGGGTCGAGCTGGTGGCGCGGCTGCAGTTCGAATTGCCCAAGGAGTGGCCGGGCGTCGAGACCGGCTGGCCGCGCATCGGCCCGAATCGCTTCCGCATCGACAACCCCGCACGCCGCTTCGACCGCCCGACCGGCTGGATCCTCGCCGGCAAGCTCGGCTCCCGGCGCACCCGGCTCGGCAACGCCAACGTCAGCGTGGCCGCCCCGCTGGGCCAGGGCATGCGGCGGATGGACATCCTGACCCTGCTGACCTTCGTCTGGGACGAGTACCGCGCGGTGTTCCTCCGCGAGCCGGCCAAGCTGCTGGTGGTCGGCGCCGGCGATCCCATGTGGCGCGGCGGGCTGTCGGCGCCCAATTCGCTGTACCTGCACGCCGACCGCCCGCTGGTCAGCGAGAACGGCACCAGTTCCCTGATGCACGAGCTGGCCCACGTGTTCCTGCGCATCCGCGACGTCGAGCGGAGCGACTGGATCAGCGAGGGGCTGGCCGAGTACTACGCCATCGAGCTGCTGCGCCGCGCCGGCGGCCTGAGCGAGGAGCGTTACGCCAAGGTCTATCAGCGCCTCGGCCGCTGGGGCGAGAAGGTCAAGAGTCTGCGCGGCGAAGCCGTCCGCGGGCCGGAAACCGCCCGCGCCGTGCTGTTGCTGCGGGAACTCGACCGGGAGATCCGAGAGCAAAGCGGCGATCGCCATTCCCTGGACGACGTCGTCCAGGGGCTGATGCGCCTGGACGTGGTCAGCACCCGGGATTTCATCGCCCTGAGCGAAGACCTCATGGGCGGCAAGTCCAAGGTGCTGGCCAGCCGGCTGCTGCGTTGACCGGCACATTGCTATTGTTCCAACATGTAAGAAACACGACAAAATCCGAAAGATGCAGGGAATGCGCGCCGCAATGGTGAGAATCAAGGAATAACCGGGCAAAAACCCGCCTTCCGGGGGCTTTGGTTGGCTGGTGTCGGATTGCCATGCTGAGGCATAGTCGTTGCATGCAACCCTCTATCAGATAACTATTTTTCCGAGGTATGCGAAAGATGCCCTTGACAATCGGTTGGACTGAAGAGTTCGAAACCGGAATCGATATCATTGATGAGCAGCACAAGCGCATCTTCGAATACCTGAACGAGATCAACGAAGCGATCGCGCAAGAGTCTGCTCCCGAAATCGAGCGAGTCATCAAGGCGGTCATCGACTACACGATCTCGCACAACACCTTCGAGGAAAGCCTGATGGAGAAGGCGGGCTATCCGCTGCTCCAGGCCCATCACCGGGTGCACGAGCGCTTCAAGGAACGCGCCTACTCCTACGGCAAGCGCTTCGCCGACGGCGAAGACCCGATCAGGCTGGCGCGGGAGGTGCGCACCGACATCGGCCTCTGGCTGATGAATCACATCAAGCTCGACGACAAGCACTACGTGGCGGACGTGAAGAGAAGCATCGAGGGCGGCTTCGTCACCCGGATGCTGAGCCGGTTCTTCCACTGACCGACTCGGGCGACCGCCGTTAGCGCTTGGTCGCCACAGCGGAAACTCGCCAAGCCCCGGCCCGTCTACCGGTCATGGTCCATCCATGGGGAGGGAGGGTTATGTTCGGGCCGGATTTGCGCGGTCTCGGGCTCGTCGAGCTGCTGAAATGTACGGTGAAGGACTTCATCGAGGACGAGATGCCGATCTACGCCTCGGCGCTGGCCTTCCAGATGCTGTTCTCGCTGTTTCCCTTCCTGCTCTTCCTGATCGCCCTGATCGGCTTTCTCGATCTGCAGAAGTTCTTCGACTGGATCCAGCAGCAGGCCGCCCTGTTTCTCCCGGCCCAGGCCATGGGCCCGGTCAACGAGGTCATCGCCCAGTTCCAGACCGAGCGGGCCGGGCTGTTCTCCCTGGGGATAGTGCTGGCGCTGTGGACCGCCTCGGCCGGGGTGCGCTCGACCATGAGCGCGATGAACAAGGCCTACGACGTGGAGGAGGGCCGTCCGGCCTGGAAGCGCATCCCCCTCTCGGTGTTCTACACCGTCGGCATCGCCCTGATGCTGCTAAGCGCCGCCGGGCTGATGGTGGTCGGCCCGGAGCTGATGCGATGGCTGGCCGGCTGGGTGGGGCTGGAACAACTGATCGTCACCCTCTGGACCTGGCTGCGCTGGCCGGTGGCGATCCTGCTGATGATCCTCGCGGTGGCGGTGACCTACTACGTGGCGCCCGACGTGGAGCAGAGCTTCCGTTTCATCACGCCCGGCTCGGTCGTCGCCGTGCTGGTGTGGATCGTCGCCTCGCTGGGCTTCGGTCTCTACGTGCAGAACTTCGGCCATTATGACGCCACCTACGGCAGCGTCGGGGCCATCATCGTCATGCTGCTGTACTTCTTCATCTCCTCGGCGGTCCTGCTGTTCGGCGCGGAGCTGAATGCGGTGATCGAGCACCATCATCCCGAGGGCAAGGCCCCCGGGGAGAAGGAGCTCTAGACCCGACGCAGCACCTTGAGCAGGAAGGCGTACTCCAGCGCTACGTCCTTCAGCGCCTGATAGCGTCCGCTCACGCCGCCGTGGCCGGCGCCGAACTCGGTCTTCAGCAGCAGCAGGTTGTCGTCGGTCTTGCAGGCGCGCAGCTTGGCCACCCATTTCGCCGCTTCCCAGTACTGCACCCGGCTGTCGTGATAGCCGGCCACGGCGAGGATCGCCGGGTAGTCCTGGGTGCGGACGTTCTCGTAGGGCGCATAAGCCTTGATCCGCTCGTGGACTTGCGGATCGTTCGGATCGCCCCATTCGTCGTACTCGGTGACGGTGAGCGGCAGGTCGGGGTTGTGCATGGTGTTCAGCACGTCGACGAAGGGCACCTCGGCGATGGCCGCGGCGAACAGCTCCGGGCGCAGGTTGAGCACGGCGCCGATCAGCAGGCCGCCGGCGCTGCCGCCGCTGATGGCGAGCTGCCGGGGCGAGGTGAAGCCGGAGGCGATCAGGTGCTCGGCCGCCGCGATGAAGTCGCCGAAGCTGTTCTGCTTGTGCTCCAGCTTGCCGGCCCGGTACCAGGCCTCGCCCAGCTCGCCGCCGCCGCGCACGTGGGCGATGGCGAAGGCGAAGCCGCGCTCCAGGAGGCTCAGGCGGGCGTGGGAGAACCAGGGATCGAGGCTCTCGCCGTAGGCGCCGTAGCCGTAGAGGTAGAGCGGGGCGGGGCGGCCCAGGCTGTCGCGGCGGGCGACCAGGCTGATGGGCACGCGAGTGCCGTCCTTGGCCTGGGCCCAGAGGCGCAGGCTGAGGTAGTCGTCGGCGTTGAAGCGGCCTTCCACCGGGGTTTCCTTGAGCACCCGCTGGACGCCGTCGGCGAGGCTCAGCTGGCGGATCTGCGCCGGTCGGTTGAGGGCCTCGTAGCGCAGGCGCAGCACCGGGCTGTCGAACTCCAGGTGGTCCTGCACGTGCAGGCTGTAGGCGGCGTCCGGCAGTTCGACGCGGTAGGGCGCGGCGCCTTGCGGATGCACCTCGACGATCGGCAGGCCCTGCTCGCGCAGGCTGAGCAGGAAGGCGCCGGCGTTCAGACTGAGGTCCTCGATCATCCGCGCCGGGTCGTGGCCGATCCGTTCGCGCCAGTGCTCGCGGCAGGGCGTGGCCTCGTCGGCCTGGTAGACGGCGAAGTTGATGCCGGCCTGGTTGCTGCGGATCAGCCAGCCCCAGTCGCCGTCTATGCGCCCGTGATCGGGGTAGTATTCGTGGCCTTCCTCGCGCGGCGCCAGGCAGACGAAGGCCTCGAAGGGACGCTCCGCATCCAGCACCCAGGCTTCGCAGGTGGTCTTGCTGTTGGCCAGCAGGATCAGCTGGCGCTCGGAGCTGGAGCGGTAGCAGTGGATGAAGAAGCGCCCGTCCGGTTCGTTGAACACCAGTTCGGCCTCGGCATCGCCCAGCCGGTAGCGGTACAGCTTGTGCGGCCGGTGGGTGTCGTCCAGTTCGGCGAAGAACAGCGTGCGGCTGTCGTTGGCCCAGGTCATGCTGCCGTCGCAGTTCTCGAACGGCAGCTCGTGGAGTTCGCCGCTGTCCAGCTCCTTGACGAACAGGCGGTAGATCTCGTCGCCGCTGGTGTCCAGGCTGTAGACCAGGCGCGCATGGTCGGGGCTGACGCTGAAGGCGCCGAGGGAGAGGTAGCCGTCGCCGGCCAGGGCGTTGGGGTCGAGCAGCAACTGCTCGGCGTCTTCGTCCACCTTGAGCGAGCCGTCCGCCGGGCGCGGGCAGCGGTAGTGGCGCGGATACTCGTCGCCGGCATTGGTGCGCTGGTAGTAGAGGTGCGGCCCCCAGGGAATCGGCAGCGACAGGTCGGTCTCGCGGATGCGCCCCTTGATCTCCTGAAACAGGGTCTCGCGCAGCTCCTCCTGATCCCGCAGGGCCTCTTCCAGGTAGGCGTTCTCGGCCTCGAGATAGGCGAGCACTTCCGGGCTGTCGCGCTGTTCCAGCCAGCGGTAGGGATCGGCGGTGTGGTGGTCGGCGCGGGCGATGGGGGCTTGCGTCATGGGGGCTCCTGGAGGACCGACAGCTGGGGCGCGGGGGGGTGAAAAAGTCGTTATCATAAGCGCCCTTTTGTCTGCCCTACACTGCCATGATCGAAAACGAGTATCTGCTTGCCTGGGCCATCTATGCCGTCGCCGCACTGGGCTGCCTGCTGGTCTGGTTTCGAATGACCGGCTGGATGTGGCGCTGGGTCCGCGAGCCGTTGCGGGTCGTCATGGGAGTGTTGCTGCTGACGCCGACCCTGGTCGATCAGGCCCGGGACCTGCACGCGCCGGCGCTGGCCATCACGGCGCTGGATCTGCTGTTCCACGCCGGCAGCAGCGCCTGGCGTTCGGTGAGCGACCTGGTGCTCTACAGCCTGAGCGCCCTGTGCTTCTACCTGGTGCTGGCGGTGCTGCGCTGGCTGGTCCAGCGCTGGCTGCAAGCCGGGCGCGAGGAACAGGCCCCGGCCGCCGACGAGGAACCGACCCTGCGCGAACTGATGGCCAGGCAGCCGGCCGGGACCGGCGACCGCCAGGGCCCGCGCCTGCGGATCGAGCCGCGTATCTGACCCCCACCACCTGCCTGCGAGGGGCTCCGACAAGATGTGCGAATTGCTCGGCATGAGCGCCAACGTTCCGACCGATATCGTCTTCAGCTTCACCGGCCTGATGCAGCGCGGCGGCCGCACCGGGCCGCACCGCGACGGCTGGGGCATCGCCTTCTACGAGGGGCGCGGCATCCGCCTGTTCCAGGACCCGGTGGCGAGCGCCGAGTCGGAAGTCGCCAAGCTGGTGCAGCGCTATCCGATCAAGAGCGAGCTGGTCATCGGCCATATCCGCCAGGCCAACGTCGGCCGCATCGGCCTGGCCAACACCCATCCCTTCGTGCGCGAGCTGTGGGGACACAACTGGTGCTTCGCTCACAACGGCCAGCTGGCGGACTTCCAGCCGTCGCCGGGGTTCTACCGTCCGGTGGGCGACACCGACAGCGAGCGGGCCTTCTGCGAGCTGCTGAACCGGGTGCGCCAGGCCTTCCCCGAGCCGGTCGCCGGCGAGACGCTGCTGACGACCCTGATCGCCACCTGCGACGAGTTCCGCCGCCACGGCGTGTTCAACTGCCTGCTGGGCAATGGCGACTGGCTGTTCACCTTCTGCAGCACCAAGCTGGCGGAGATCACCCGCCGCGCGCCCTTCGGCCCGGCGCAGCTCAAGGACGCCGACCTGACCGTGGACTTCCAGGCCGAGACCACGCCCGACGACGTGGTGACGGTGATCGCCACCGAACCCCTCACCGCCAACGAGACCTGGACCGCCCACCTTCCCGGTGCGTGGAGCCTGTGGCGCCGGGGCGAATGCGTGGCGCGCGGGCAGGTGCCGGCGGCCTGAGACGGGTTTCCCGGCAGCGAACGCCTTCGCCCCGGGCATAGTCGTGCGGCTCGTCGCTCACTTGGCTAGGAAGCGCATTCCGTCCTCCAGACCGGCCAGGGTCAGCGGGTACATCCGATCCCCCACCAGTTCGCGGACGATCCGGGTGGAGGCGCTGTGCTTCCAGAACTCCCGCGGGGTTGGGTTGATCCAGATGAGCTTCGGGTAGGTCTCGCGGAAGCGCTGCATCCAGAGGTAACCGGCTTCCTCGTTCCAGTGCTCGACGCTGCCGCCGATCTGGGTGATCTCGTAGGGCGACATGGTCGCGTCGCCGACGAACACCACCTTGTAGTCGGGGCCGTACTTGTGCAGCAGATCGTGGGTCGCGGTCGTCTCGGACTGGCGTCGCCGGTTGTTCTTCCACACCGCCTCGTAGACGAAATTGTGGAAGTAGAAGTGCTCCAGATGCTTGAACTCGGTGCGGCAGGCGGAGAACAGCTCCTCGCAGGCCTTGACGTGGAAGTCCATGGAGCCGCCGATGTCCAGCAGCAGGAGCAGCTTCACCGCGTTGCGCCGCTGCGGGCGCAGGCGGATGTCGAGCAGCCCGGCGTCCCGGGCGGTGTGCTCGATGGTGGCGTCGAGGTCCAGCTCCTCCGGCGCCCCCTCGCGGGCGAAGCGGCGCAGACGGCGCAGGGCCATCTTCAGGTTGCGCGTGCCCAGCTCCGCCTGGTCGTCCAGGTTGCGGTACTCGCGCCGTTCCCAGACCTTCACCGCCTTGCCCTGGCGCTCGCCGGCATCGCCGATGCGGATGCCCTCGGGGTGGTAGCCGCCCGAGCCGAACGGGCTGGTGCCGCCGGTGCCGATCCACTTGTTGCCGCCGGCGTGGCGCTCCTTCTGTTCCTCCAGGCGCTTGCGGAAGGTTTCGAGCAACTGGTCCAGCCCGCCCTGGGTCCGGATCTGCGCCTTTTCCTCGGCGCTCAGCCGGCGCTCGAACTCCCGGCGCAGCCAGTCCTCGGGAATCAGCGCCTCGAGCAGCCCGTCGAGGTCCTGCAGGCCGTGGAAGTAGGCGCCGAAGGCGCGGTCGAACTTGTCGAAGTGGCGTTCGTCCTTGACCAGCACGGTACGGGCGAGGAAGTAGAACTCGTCCATGTCGGCGAACACGACCCGTCGTTTCAGCGCCTCGATCAGATCGAGCAGCTCGCGCAGCGACACCGGCACCCGGGCCGCGCGCAATTCGTTGAACAGGTTGAGCAGCATGCTGTGCCCTCGCTGGGGGGCGCCCGGCGTCAGCGCCCGGCGCGGCGGCTCATGAAGGCCAGGCGCTCGAGCAACTGCACGTCCTGCTCGCTCTTCACCAGCGCGCCGGCCAGCGGCGGGATGGCCTTGGTCGGGTCGCGCTGGCGCAGCACCTCGACGCCTATGTCGTCGGCCAGCAGCAGCTTCAGCCAGTCGACCAGCTCGGAGGTCGAGGGTTTCTTCTTCAGGCCCGGGACTCGGCGCACCTCGAAGAACAGGTCGAGGGCCTCGGCGACCAGCTCGCCCTTGAGGTTCGGGAAATGCACGTCGACGATCTTCTGCAGCGTCTCGCGGTCGGGGAAGGCGATGTAGTGGAAGAAACAGCGGCGCAGGAAGGCGTCCGGCAGCTCCTTCTCGTTGTTCGAGGTGATGACGATGATCGGCCGCTGCAGTGCCCTGACCGTTTCGCCGGTCTCGTAGACGAAGAACTCCATGCGGTCGAGTTCCTGCAGCAGGTCGTTGGGGAACTCGATGTCGGCCTTGTCGATCTCGTCGATCAGCAGCACCACCCGCTCCTCGGCCTCGAAGGCTTCCCACAGCTTGCCCCGGCGGATGTAGTTGCGCACGTCGTGGACCTTGTCCACGCCCAGCTGCGAATCGCGCAGGCGGCTGACCGCATCGTATTCGTAGAGGCCCTGGTGGGCCTTGGTGGTGGACTTGATGTGCCAGGTGATCAGTCGGGTGCCGAGGGACTGCGCCAGCTGCTCGGCGAGCAGGGTCTTGCCGGTGCCCGGTTCGCCCTTGACCAGCAGGGGGCGCTCCAGGGTGATCGCGGCGTTGACGGCCAGCTTGAGGTCGTCGGTGGCGACGTAGGCGGCGGTGCCTTCGAACTTCATCTCTGAATCCTCGAATGGGGACGGTGCGAATCCGGCGCTCGCGCTGGGGTCGAAGAATCGACTATACGTGCCGCCGCCACGGGAGGAAATCGGGCCGGGCCGGCACGGCTCCGGGCAGCGTCCCCGCCGCCGCTGGACGGCCGCCTACGGGGGTCTTAGGCTTGAGCATTTCCCGGCCATATGTATTCAAGGACAATCGCCATGAGTCGCATCTATGCAGACAACGCGCAGGCAATCGGCAACACGCCACTAGTCAAGATCAACCGACTGGGGCCCAAGGGAGTCACCATCCTGGCCAAGATCGAGGGGCGCAACCCGGCCTATTCGGTCAAGTGCCGGATCGGCGCCAACATGGTCTGGGACGCTGAGGCCAGCGGCCGGCTGAAGCCGGGCATGACCCTGGTCGAGCCGACTTCCGGTAACACCGGCATCGGCCTGGCCTTCGTCGCCGCGGCGCGCGGCTACAAACTGATCCTGACCATGCCGTCGTCCATGAGCCTGGAGCGGCGCAAGGTGCTGAAGGCTCTGGGCGCCGAGTTGGTCCTCACCGAGCCGGCCAAGGGCATGAAGGGTGCGATCGAGAAGGCCGCGGAGATCGCCGCCTCCGATCCCGAGCGCTACTACCTGCCGCAGCAGTTCGAGAACCCGGCCAACCCGGCGATCCACGAAAAGACCACCGGCCCGGAGATCTGGAACGATACCGACGGCGCGGTCGACGCCCTGGTGGCCGGGGTCGGCACCGGCGGCACCATCACCGGCATTTCCCGCTACATCAAGAAGACCCGCGGCAAGCCGCTGCTCTCGGTAGCGGTGGAGCCGGTCGGCTCGCCGGTGATCAGCCAGACCCTGGCCGGCCAGGAGGTACAGCCCGGCCCGCACAAGATCCAGGGAATCGGCGCCGGTTTCGTGCCGAAGAACCTCGATCTGTCCATCGTCGACCGGGTCGAGCAGGTCTCCGACGAGGAGGCCAAGGCCATGGCCCTGCGCCTGATGCGCGAGGAGGGCATCCTCTGCGGGATCTCCTGCGGCGCGGCCATGGCCGCGGCGGTGCGCCTGGCGGAAACCGAGCCCTCCATGCAGGGCAAGACCATCGTGGTGATACTGCCGGACTCGGGCGAGCGCTACCTTTCCAGCATGCTCTTCGAAGGTCTGTTCACCGAGCAGGAACTGCAGCAGTGAGCGGGGCCGGCACGGGCGCTGCCTTCGGTCGCGTCCGTGTCGACTGCTGAACCATTTTCCACCTTTCCGATGCAGAGGTCGCCCGCATGACGCAGCAATGGCCGACCGCCGAGATCGCGCGGCAGATCCTCGCCGGCTTCGATGATTACCGCGAGCGCTTCCGGCAGATCACCCTCGGCGCCCGGGCGCGCTTCGAGCAAGCCCAGTGGCAGGCGATCCAGCAGGCCTCGGCCGAGCGGATCAATCTCTATGAGGACAAGGTCGCAGAGACCCGGGAGCGCCTGTGCCAGGCGTTCCCCGCCGAGATCCTGCGCGACGTCCAGCTCTGGCCGCTGGTGAAGAGCGCCTACATCGGGCTCATCGACCTGCGCTACGACGACGAGCTGGCGGAAACCTGGTTCAACTCGATCTTCTGCAGCCTGTTCAGCCACGATTGCATCAGCGACGGCTGCATGTTCGTGCACACCACGCGGCCCTCCCTGCGCCGCCATGCCCATGCCGCGCAGACGTGCAGCTATGTGCCGGAGTCCGATCTGCGGGGCATGCTCGAGCGGATCCTCGAGGACTACCGCTTCGGCGTGCCCTACGAGAATCTGCCGGACGACGTGGCGCGCCTGGAGAGCCAGCTGCGCAGCCATCTTCCCGACTGGGTCTGCAAGGACCCGGAGCTGACCGTCGAGCTGTTCTGCCCGGTGCTCTACCGCAACAAGGGCGCCTATCTGGTCGGCCGCCTGTTCACCCGCGACGAGCAGTGGCCGCTGGCGATCGCCCTGGTGCATCCGGAGGGCCAGGGTATCCGCGCCGATGCGCTGATCACCGACGAGGCGGAAGTGTCGATCATCTTCTCCTTCACCCGTTCCTATTTCATGGTCGACGTGGCGATTCCGGCCGAGCTGATCAGCTTTCTCAGGCATATCCTGCCGGGCAAGCACATCGCCGAGCTGTATACCTCGATCGGCTTCTACAAGCAGGGCAAGTCGGAGTTCTACCGGGCCCTGATCAACCACCTGGCCAGCAGCGACGACCGTTTCGTCATGGCCCCCGGGGTGCGCGGCATGGTCATGAGCGTGTTCACCCTGCCGGGTTTCAATACGGTGTTCAAGATCATCAAGGACCGCTTCTCGCCCTCGAAGAACGTCGACCGCAACACGGTGATCGCCAAGTACCGGATGGTGAAGAGCGTCGACCGGGTCGGGCGCATGGCCGATACCCAGGAGTTCGCCGATTTCCGCTTTCCCCGGGAGAAGTTCGCCCCCGAGTGCCTGGCCGAGCTGCTGGAGGACGCGCCTTCGACCGTCGAGCTGGAGGGCGACACGGTGCTGGTCCGCCACTGCTGGACCGAGCGGCGCATGACCCCGCTGAACCTCTATCTCGAGCATGCCAGCGAGGCCCAAGTGAGCGACGTGCTGGAGGACTACGGCCTGGCGATCAAGCAGCTGGCGGCGGCCAACATCTTCCCCGGCGACATGCTGCTGAAGAACTTCGGCGTCACCCGCCACGGCCGGGTAGTCTTCTACGACTACGACGAGATCAGCTATCTCACCGAGATCAACTTCCGGCGCATACCGCCGCCGCGCTACCCGGAGGACGAGATGGCCTCGGAACCCTGGTATTCGGTGGCGCCGAACGATGTCTTTCCCGAGGAGTTCCCACGTTTCCTGTTCGTCGATCCAGCCCAGCGCAGGCTGTTCCAGGAGTTGCACGGCGACCTCTACCGGGCCGAGTACTGGCAGGGGCTGCAGGCGGCGATCCGGACCGGCAAGGTGATCGACGTCTTCCCCTACCGGCGGCCGGCGTAGAGTACGCTGTCGTCTGCGGCGAAAATCGGATCGGGGGTATATCGGCGGCCGCGAAGGGGCTATCCTGAAATCCATGGGCGTCGCTGACCTGCCGGGACGGCCGCCCGACGACCGACGCATAGGGAGGTTGGCCATGAACCCGTTCCACCGCTTGCTCGCGCACCTTGCCGCCCTGTTCGCGCCGTCTCCATCGGAGCGGCTGCAGCCTATTCCGATCCCTAGTGAGGAGCGCCGTCGTCTGGCTGAGGAGCGTGCCCGCCGGCGCTGATTCTGGCAGGGCGCGCCCCGCGCCGGGCGCTCCTGCCAATTCCGGCTTCGTTCGTGCTGTGGCAGACTCTCCCGGTAAGGAGAGTCCATGTCACGTCCCTACTGTACCCGCTGCGCCCGTCCCCGTAGTCATTGCCTCTGTCCGCTGATCCCGCATCTGCCCAGTCGCACCCGGGTGCTGATCCTGCAGCATCCCAGCGAGGCGTCCCATGCGCTGAACACCGCGCGGCTGGCTGCGCTCGGCCTGGACAACGGCGAGTTGAGGGTGGGCGAGAGGTTTCCCGAACTGGAAGCGGAGATGGCCGACGGAGCCTGGCATGACTGCCTGCTGTTTCCCGGCGAGCAGGCGACGCTGGTGGGCAGCCAGGCCCCGGAGCGGCCGCTGCGCCTGATCGTGCCGGACGGCACCTGGCGCAAGGCGAGCAAGATCCTGCACTGCAATCCATTCCTCGCGGCCCTGCCGCGGGTCACTCTGCCGCCCGGGCTGCAATCCCGCTACCGCTTGCGCAGGGCTCCGATGGCCGGGGCGCTGTCGACTCTGGAGGCGATCGTCGGGGCTCTCAATCTGCTCGAGGGGCCGGGGCGTTTCGATCAGTTGCTGACGCCCTTCGAGGCGCTGATCGAAGGGCAGATCGCGGCGATGGGAGAGGAGGTTTACCGGCGCAACCACCTTGAGGCGAAGCGGTAGCGACGACGCCTCGATTCAGCCGGCGCTCGGCCGGGTCTTCTGCTTGAGGATGTAGAGGGTCACCAGCGCGGCGCTGGTGAGGAGGAAGATCCGTGCCGGCAGTACCGGTACGAAGTAGCAGGACAGCAGGATGCTCGTCCACATCAGGCCGATGGCGTAGACCTTGCCTTTCAGCGGGATGCCTTCGCCATCGAGGTAGTCGCGAATCCAGGGGCCCAGGTGCGGATGGGTGACCAGCCAGGTGTGGAAGCGCCGCGAGCTGCGCATGAAGCAGGCGGCCGACAGCAGCAGGAAGGGTGTGGTCGGCAGCAGCGGGACGAAGATGCCGACTACACCCAGTATTAGACTGAGCAGGCCGATGCCCAGCAACAGATAGCGCACCAGGCGATTCGGATGCTCGCGGATCTCCCGGGACATGCAGTCCTCAGTGGCGCGGCTTGAGCAGCGCGGGCTTCTCTTCCGGGGCATTGAACAGAAGGAAGAGGGCGGTGAGCAGCTCTGGAATCTGCTGGACCATCTCGCTCATGAGGTCCTGGTCGCGGGCAATATCGGCGAACTCCGGCTGCTCGTCGAACAGACCGGAGCCGACCATGATCGGCAGCAGCAGCTCGCTGACCTCGTCCTCGGCATTCTCGAACCAGATGTCCTCGCGCAGGAACACGCCTTCCATGAAGCCGATGCACCAGCCGCGCAGGTCGGAGTCGTCCGGATCGTCGCCCAGGTCGAGTTCGCAGGGCAGTTCGGGATCGTCGTCGCTGGCCAACTGACGGGCGATGTGCGCCTTGAGCTGAATCAGGGTGCCTTCGATCTCTTCGCGCTCGGCGTCGCTGCGGTAATGCGGCGGTTCGGCGAACAGGGCGTCGATCCACTCGCGCTCGGGCACCTGTTCCGGGCAGATCGACAGGGCGGTCAGGTAGCCGTGGGCAGCCACGTAGTCGAGTGCCTCGTCATGCAGATCGTCGGCATCGAGAAAGGCTTGCAGGCGGGACAATTGCTCGGCGAAGGACATGGTGCAGCTACCCTGTAGGTTATTGAGGCTCGATTTTAGCCCGGATATCACCAGGCGGGGCGCCGGGCCGCGGTTTTTTTCATGGCGGACGGCCCGCAAGCGCTGGCCGAGAACCGTGTCCGCCGACCGGATGCGCTCCCATCTCACGTATAATGCCCGGCTTTCTCGGTCAGCCAGGTCCCGAGCGGACGCTGCCGCACACGTGGGGTACCCATGCTCGAACAGGCTCAGCGCATCCTCAAAGACGTCTTCGGTTACGACGTCTTCCGCGGCAATCAGGCGGCGATCATCGAGCGCGTAGCCGGAGGCGGCGACGCCTTGGTTCTGATGCCCACCGGCGGCGGCAAGTCGCTCTGCTACCAGGTACCGGCGCTGCTGCGCGAGGGGCTGGCGGTGGTGGTTTCGCCGCTGATCGCGCTGATGGAGGATCAGGTCGCCACCCTCGACGAACTGGGCGTGACGGCAGTGGCGCTGAATTCCACCCTGAGTCCGGACGAGCAGCGGGAGATCGCCGAGCGCATCCGTCAGGGGCGGGTCAAGCTGCTCTATCTGGCTCCTGAGCGGCTGGTCCAGCCGCGCATGCTGGCTTTCCTGCAGCACCTGGACATCGCCTTGTTCGCCATCGACGAGGCCCACTGCGTATCCCAGTGGGGACACGATTTTCGCCCGGAGTATCTGCAGCTCGGCCAGCTCGCCGAACTCTTCCCCAGGGTTCCGCGTATCGCTCTGACTGCCACGGCGGACAAGCGCACCCGCGAGGAGATCGTCCAACGCCTGCACCTGGAAAACGCCGAGCGCTTCCTCTCCAGCTTCGACCGGCCGAACATCTTCTATCGGATCGTCGCCAAGGATCAGCCGCGCAAGCAATTGCTGGGCTTTCTCGCCGAGCGTCGGGGCGACGCCGGAATCGTCTACTGCATGTCGCGCAAGAAGGTGGAAGAGCTGGCCGCTTTCCTCAGCGAGCAGGGCTTTCCGGCGCTGCCGTACCACGCCGGGTTGTCCAACGAGTTGCGGGCCTATCACCAGAAGCGCTTCCTCAACGAAGAGGGGCTGATCATGGTGGCGACCATCGCCTTCGGCATGGGCATCGACAAGCCGAACGTGCGTTTCGTCGCCCATCTCGATCTGCCCAAGTCGCTGGAAGCCTATTACCAGGAGACCGGCCGGGCCGGCCGCGACGGTCTGCCGGCAGATGCCTGGATGGCCTACGGCCTGCAGGACGTGATCTTCCTCAAGCAGATGCTCAGCAATTCCGAAGGCGACGAGCGGCACAAGCGGGTCGAGCAGCACAAGCTCGACGCCATGCTCGCCCTCTGCGAGGAAACCCGCTGTCGCCGCCAGGCGCTGCTGGCCTATTTCGACGAGGAGATGGCCCAACCCTGCGGCCACTGCGACAACTGCGTCGACGGCGTGCAGACCTGGGATGCCACCGAGCCGGCGCGCCAGGCCCTGTCGACGATCTACCGTAGCGGCCAGCGCTACGGCGTCGGCCATCTGGTGGACATCCTCCTCGGTCGCGACAACGACAAGGTGCGCGGCCTGGGCCATCAGCACCTGTCGGTGTTCGGCGTCGGCAAGGCGCACAGCGAAGGGGAGTGGCGCACCCTGTTCCGTCAGTTGGTCGCCCGTGGCCTGGCGGATGTGGATCTGGACGGCTTCGGTGGGCTGCGTCTGAACCCGAGCTGCAGGCCGCTGCTGCGCGGCGAGGTGTCCCTGGAGCTGCGCCGCGATCTCAAGCCGCAGGCGCCGAAGCCGACCGCCAGCGCCGCCAGCCAACTGGTGCGGGGCGAGGAGCGCGAGCAGTGGGAGGCACTGCGAGCCCTGCGCCGCAAGCTAGCCGAGGAGCACTCGGTGCCGCCGTACGTGATCTTCCCGGATGCCACCCTATTGGAGATGCTGCGCAGCAAGCCGCGGACCCTGGCCGACATGGCGGGGGTCAGCGGCGTCGGCGCGCGCAAGCTGGAGCGCTACGGCGAAGCCTTTCTCGAAGTGCTCAACGCGTCGGGCGAGGCGCCCAAGGCAGTCGGCGATCTGCGCCACGAACTGATCAGCCTGGCCTGCGCCGGGATGACTCCGGCACAGATCGCTCGGCAATTGAGTTGCTCGGAAAAGAACGTGTACAGCCTGTTGGCCGAGGCCATCGGTCGTCAGCAGATCAGTCTGGAGCAGGCGCTGGACTTGCCGGAAGAACTGCTCGGTGAGATCCACGACGCCTTCCTCGATGGCGAAGGCGAGCTGCCGCCGGTGGCCGCCGTGGCAGGGCAGTTCCAGGGACGCGTGGCAGACGGTGTCCTGCACTGCGTGCGGGCTGCACTGCAGGCCGAGTTCGAGCTGTAGTGGCGAATCCAACCGCTTGGCTGCTACTCCGGCATCGGGCCGCTGTCTACAGGATAGGTTGTCCGTGGCCGTCGGCCCGGGGGCTAAGTCATGGAGCTCTTTCTCGCTTATAGTTACGGTTAGCTCACTAATAATTAGTCCAAATAGAGTTACGAGCTCGAAATGTCCCAGTTAGATCAGCATCGATTTGCGATGCAGCTTGCTCTCCTGTCTCGTTCCTGGCGCGCCGAGCTGGATCGCCGCCTGTCCGACCTGGGGCTGTCGCAGGCTCGTTGGCTGGTTCTCCTGCATCTGGCCCGTTTCCAGGAGATCCCAACCCAGCGCGAGCTGGCCCGGAGCGTGGGTATCGAGGGGCCGACCCTGGCTCGTCTGCTGGATGGTCTCGAGGCCCAGGGGCTGGTCAGTCGCCAGGCCGTTCCCGAGGATCGGCGAGCCAAACGGGTCATCCTGAATGCTCCGGCGCTGCCGCTCATCGAGCGGATCGAGCGGATTTCCACGGAGTTGCGCGAGGAGCTTTTCTCCGGCATCGACCCGGAGGAGCTGCGCCGTTGCCAGCAGGTCCACAAACAGATCCTGGCCAATCTGGAAAGACCCAAGCCGAGGAAGCGAGCGCCGCTATCATAGTCGGCGTCTTTCTCTAGCGAGTGATCCGTCATGCTCAGTTCGAAGCCAGAAATCGTCATCACCTACTGCACCCAGTGCCAGTGGCTGCTTCGCGCCGCCTGGCTGGCGCAGGAACTGCTCAGCACCTTTGCCGAGGATCTCGGTAGGGTGAGTCTGGAGCCGGGCAGCGGGGGCGTATTCCGCATAACCTGCGACGGCCGGCAGATCTGGGAGCGCAAGGCCGATGGCGGTTTTCCCGAGGCCAAGACGCTCAAGCAGCGGGTCCGCGATTACATCGATCCGGGGCGCGATCTCGGCCACAACGACCGTCCCAGGCAGGGCTGAGAGTCTGGGGCTCATCATTCCCCCGAAGAGGGGCAGACGGCGAGAGGCGGGGTGTCACGGAATCGACTTCCGGCGGTCACAGGGCCTTCATTCCGGGCGATGAAGATCGGTTAAACACCGTCGGAGACGCTCATGAGTCGCCCCCTGCATGTCAAACCGACCAAGCAGTCCGTTCGTACTCTGTGGATCTCCGATGTCCACCTGGGTACGCGCGATTGCAAGGCCCAGCATCTGGCGAGTTTTCTCAAACGCTACAAGCCGGAGACCCTCTACCTCGTCGGCGATATCATCGATGGCTGGAGGTTGCGCAGTGGCATCTATTGGCCCCAGACCCACTCCAATGTCATCCGGCGCCTGCTGACCATGAGCAAGCGCGGGACCGAGGTGATCTACGTGACCGGCAACCACGACGAGTTCTTGCGGCGCTACTCCAAACTGGTGCTGGGAAATATCCAGTTGGTTGACGAAGCCGAGCATGTGACCGCCGACGGCCGGCGGTTGCTGGTCATTCACGGCGATCAGTTCGACGTGATCACCCGCTATCACAAGTGGCTGGCCTTCCTGGGCGATTCGGCCTATGGCCTGACCCTGACCCTGAATCGCTGGCTCAATCATTGGCGCGAGCGTTGGGATTATGGCTACTGGTCGTTGTCCGCTTACCTCAAGCACAAGGTCAAGACCGCGGTCAGCTTCATCAGCGACTTCGAGGAGGCCATTGCGCACGAGTGCGTCAAGCGCGGGCTGAGCGGGGTGGTCTGCGGTCACATCCACCATGCGGAAATCCGCCGGGTGGGAGCGGTGGAGTACCACAACTGCGGCGATTGGGTCGAATCCTGTACCGCTCTGATCGAGCACTGGGACGGCCACATCCAGCTCTACCGCCTGGCTGAGGAACAGTCACTGCGCGGGCATAGGAGGTCCAAGCGAGCAGACGTCGCCGAGCCCGTCGCATAAGGCTCCGCATCGTCAGCGATGCCTGGCTGCTGTAGGGCATCCGCCCGACGTACGCTGGCGTCAGACGATCACCTTGTCACGGAGTTTCTCCGCGGCCTGGCGAAGGGCCAGGATGACCCGCTCCTTGTCGAAGTTTTCGATGCCGTTAGTATCGAGATACATGGAGAAGCCGGGTAGCTCGTGTTCGATGAAGCTGGACACCGCCCCTAGGTCCCGGCGGAAGTCGACGATCTGGTAGATCTGCACTGGCCGGCTGAAGCCCTTGACGGAAATCTGGCCCTTGTCGCGGCACATGATTACGTCCTTGACCAGCGAGTAGGTTTCATGGGAAACGAGGATTTCCCCGGCTTCCGAAGCGCTTTCCAGGCGGCTGGCGAGGTTAACTTCGCGACCGATGATGGTGTAGTCCATCCGGGTATCGGCACCGAAGTTACCCACTGTGCAGTAGCCGGTATTAATCCCCATGCGGATCTCCAGCGGCTTGGTGATACCCTGTGCACGCCATTGCTGGCGCAGGACCTTCATGTGCTTGCGCATGGCGATGGCCATGGATACCGCAGCCAGCGCATCCTTCTTTGCTCCTTGGCTGGCTGGGTCGCCAAAGAAGACCATGATGCAATCGCCAACGAACTTGTCGATAGTGCCACCGTATTTCAGGGCAATTTTCGACATTTCATTCAGATAGTTGTTGAGCAGGTCGGTGAGCTCTTCGGCTTCCAATTCCTCGGAGAGCTCGGTAAATCCCTTGATGTCCGAGAAGAACACGGTGAGCTTCTTGCGCTGAGTTTCCAGGCGCACGCTTTTCCTACCGGTGAAGATCGATTCCCAGACCTGCGGCGACAGATACTTGGCAAGGTTGCTCGCCAGTCGCGCGGCCTTCTCCTGCTCTCGTTTGATCTCGCTGCGAACCTGGATGAGGCGCAATCCTTGCTGATGGACGAATCCAGCCGTGATGCAGACATAAAGCATGGTAAAGGCGATGCTCACCAAGGCGACCAGGTTGGGAGTGGTGCCCTGGAAAGGCTTTCCAATCAGGCCATTGGCCAGGAGCCCGCTGCTGACCGTTACCATCAGGGCTACGGTCAGGTGCCGTAGACCTCCGCTCATCAGTGCGCTGAAACACAAGGTCAGCAGGAACATCAGGCTGGGTACTATCGAGAACCCCAGAAAGGCTGCGCCGATCCCCGTATGCAAGGCATCGATGAAAAGCAGCACCTGCGTGGCCTGGGTCGGATGCTCCCGGCGGAATCCTTGGCTGAGGTGGTGGGCCAGATGAGGATAGAGCAGGGCGTAAGGGACCAGCCAGAGAATGTCGTAGCTGAAATACTGAGCGTAGGTGCCCGCTGCCACGCTAGCAGCACCAGCGATATAGGCCAGCATGCGCGAGTAGTACTCGCGCAGGGATGAGCCTGGCGCCTCGTCAATATTGCTGCAGATGATGTCTTTCATTGAGAGGGGTATCCCGCTGTGTCTGGCGACTCTACAAAGGACGCCTCGGGGTATGGATGATCGGATCCAGGCAATCGGCGGGAAGATAGCCACACGCGCATTGGCAACAATCGTGACTCCTTCCGATGGATACGCGCTCGGACCGCATCGGTGCAGTCCCATGGTTCAGCTTCAAGTCGGCCACTAAATTCCCATGCTGACTAGACTTTGAAGAATATTCCGCAATGTTGCTGCCAAGGTCGGATGCTCGACCTCGAAACGCTCCACGGCCAAGTTCACCCCGTCCACCAGGCTCTCATCCGGGACGCCCCCGGCCTCTCGAGCCAATTGCAGCTCAAGATCCTGAGCCAGTGTACTCAACTGGGCCCGTTCTTCATCGCTCATCGACGGATTCTGCGCCAGCTGATCCCGCAGTTGTTGCAAGTGCTGCTGGAGATTTTCAGGCATAGGGAGTTCTCCTGTTGAATTGGGGGCTTAGGATGCAACCTACGTTCCTACTTCGGAAAACATGGCTAATCATTCCTATCCATGAAAAAGAATAATTCAGAGAAAGCGCTTCTGCTTGATCCGAGTCAATTCGCCATCAGATAGCACAAGGCCTCACTCTTCCTCTTTCTTGATGCCAACTCATCCAGTCTCGGGGCCGATGGGTGGAGGGGCTGCCTGATCTCAATGCTGTTGCCGCGAGTAAGGGGGCAAGCTGGCAGACTTACCGTCTATAGACCGGCTTTGAGATCAGCCAAGCAGTCGGACGGCTGAAGAACAATGCGGTCGAATGCGGCGGCGAGGTGTCGAGCGATGGCATGAGGTGATTACGGGCATGAGAGTGTGGATTATTGATGTGGCAATGTGACATATATGTGACGGTGGTAGTGCCTAGGAGGGGCGCTGTCCAGGTCGGAAATGGAGGCTGAAGCCGGGGGAATGGTGAGGGTGTTCCTGAAAAAACAGCCAGCAATAGGTAGGATTGCCAGGATTTAGGGCTCCCTTATTTATTCGTGTCTGCATAGAATACTTAGCTGGCTATATAAAATTGCCCTCCGGCATGCCCTGATCGGGAGCCGCGGCTGTTGTTATTTTGCGAGGAGGTACTGCAATGCATGTGAGCGCTGCCGACTGGACTGGACGAGTGGGGCGCATCCTGGCTTGTGCCAGCATGGCTTTGTTGCCCGTGGTGGCTTCGGCTGCCGTCGAGGAGGATCCCTGGGAAGGGGTCAACCGGAAAGTTTTCCGTTTCAACGATACGCTCGATGCTTATGCGATAAAGCCCGTAGCGAAAGGTTACCAGTGGATTGCGCCGCAGTTCGTTGAGGATGGTGTGCACAACTTCTTCCGTAACGTCGGTGAGCTCACCAACCTGGCCAACGACCTGCTGCAGGGCAAGATGAAGGATGCCGGTGTAGATACGAGTCGGCTCTTGATCAATACCACTGCTGGTGTTCTCGGCTTCGTCGACGTGGCTACCAAGATGGGGCTGGAACGCAACGACGAGGACTTTGGCCAGACCTTGGGGGCCTGGGGGGTCAAGAGCGGTCCCTACATGGTTCTTCCGTTCTTCGGCCCAAGCACCATTCGCGATGCTGGCGGGATGGTTGGGGACATGTTCACTCAGCCCTACTTCTATATAAACAACTCGGCTGTGAATTACGGTTTCTTCGTCGCTCAGGTCATCGATACCCGCGCCAGTCTCCTGTCGGCTGAAAAGATCATCACGGGCGATAAATACATCTTCGTGCGTAATGCTTACCTGCAGAACCGCGAATTCCGTGTCAAAGACGGTGAAGTGGTCGACGACTTCTAAGCAATCCACCAGCTTTTATAATCAGCAGGCATAGGCAGTGGGCATGCGATCCGCTGCCGCTGGTGCGGGGTTGAATCATGGTGCCGATGGGAGTACCGTCTGCGCCGTTGAGCGAACCCAGTATCTGCGCTTTGGCTTCTGGCCGGGCGTATCCGCCAGTTCAATCCTTGGCGCCGTCTGCCCGGATATCACATGCACAATCCCAGTGCCACGCTGCTGATCATCGATGACGACGAGGTTGTCCGCGCCAGCCTCGCAGCTTACCTGGAAGATAGTGGCTTCCGGGTCTTGCAGGCGGGTACTGCGTTGCAGGGGCTCGAAATTTTCGAGCAGGATGAGCCCGATCTGGTGATCTGCGATCTACGGATGCCCCAGATCGATGGCTTGGAGCTGATCCGCAGAATGGGAGAGCAGCGGGCCGAGACCCCGGTTATAGTGGTCTCCGGTGCGGGTGTCATGAGCGATGCCGTCGAGGCGTTGCGTCTCGGGGCGGCTGATTATCTCATCAAGCCTCTGGAAGATCTGGCCGTGCTGGAGCACTCGGTTCGTCGAGCTCTGGATCGATCACGGTTGCGTTTTGAGAATCGACGTTATCGCGAGAAGCTCGAGGCCGCTAATCGTGAGCTTCAGGCCAGCCTCAATCTGTTGCAGGAAGACCAGAACGCCGGGCGGCAGGTTCAGATGAACATGCTGCCGGAGACACCTTGGGAGGTGGATGGTTTTCGCTTCGCGCACAAGATCATTCCATCGCTGTATCTCTCGGGGGATTTCGTCGATTACTTCCGTGTCGACGAGCGGCGTGTGGGCTTTTACTTGGCCGATGTCTCGGGGCATGGGGCCTCTTCGGCGTTTGTCACGGTACTGCTCAAGTTCATGACTACACGCCTGCTCTACGAGTATCGCCGCGTGTCTTCATTCAAGCCCTCTGATGTGCTCGCCCACATCAATCGCGGTCTTATCAACTGCAAGCTCGGCAAGCATGTCACCATGCTCGGTGGAGTCATCGATGAGGAGGCGGGGCGCTTGACCTATTGCATCGGGGGGCATTTGCCTCTGCCGATTCTCTACAGGGATGGGGAAGCCTCCTACCTCGAGGGCAGGGGCTTGCCTGTCGGTTTGTTCAAGGAAGCCACGTACGAGAACTACGAATTACCGTTGCCGGAGTCCTTCAGTCTGACGCTGATGTCCGACGGTATTTTGGACCTTTTGCCAGGTGGCACACTCAAAGAGAAAGAGGCAGCGCTTCCCCAGGTGGTGAAATCTGCAAGGGGCAGTCTGGATGGGTTGCGCCAGGTATTGGGGTTGGCCGAGTTAGGTGAGATGCCGGACGATATCGCCTTGCTCGTATTAAGCAGGAATCTTGGATGAACACCGGTAAAATCCAGTTCGCTGAGCAGTGCGGAACGTTCGTGCTGAAATTTGTCGGGGAAATCCGGCTGACACTTTGCTCGGCCTTGGATGCCACCATTGAGCGTATTTTCGCTGCCCTGAATTTTTCGGCCATCATCATTGATCTGACCGAGACTCAGAGTATCGACAGCACGACTCTGGGGCTCCTGGCCAAGCTTTCGATTCTATCGAGGCAGAAAGTCGGACTGCTACCCACAGTAGTAACGACCCATCCGGATATCACGCGGCTATTGCAGTCCATGGGCTTCGACCAAGTATTCAATATCGTTGATCGACCGATTCCCTGCCCTGAGTCCTTGTCCGAGCTTCCCTCCCAGGATCAATCTGAGGAGGTTGTGAAAGAGAAAGTGCTGGAAGCCCACCGGATTCTCATGGGGCTGAACGAGTCCAATCGAGATGCCTTTCACGACTTGGTCAGCGCCCTTGAGCGCCAATGATTGGCTATCACTCCCAGCGGGGCGCCGGGTAGGGCACCCACTTCGTCTCAAGCCTTTCCTGCCAGTAACGATTCCAGCTTGATCTGATCCCGGGCGAATAGACGGATGCCTTCGGCCAGTTTCTCGGTAGCCATGGCGTCTTCGTTGAGCGACCAGCGGAACGCTTTCTCGTCCAGTTGCTGACATGCTTCTCCGGCTCCGCCTGGTGCCAGTTTTCGCTCTAGGGAGCCCTGGTCTTCAGAGAGTTGTTGCAACAGCTCGGGGCTGATGGTCAGGCGGTCACAGCCGGCCAATTGCTCGATCTGGCCGATGTTGCGGAAGCTCGCACCCATCACTACCGTATCGTAGCCGTTGGCTTTGTAGTAGTTGTATATCCGTGTCACCGACTGCACACCGGGATCTTCGGCTCCGTTGAAGTCTCGACCCTCCGCCTTCTTGTGCCAGTCGTAGATACGCCCGACGAAGGGGGAGATCAGGAAGGCTCCGGCATCGGCGCAGGCAGCAGCCTGTGCGAAGGAGAACAGCAGGGTTAGGTTGGTGCGGACTCCGCTTTTCTCCAGCTGTTCGGCAGCTCGAATGCCTTCCCAGGTGGCGGCTATCTTGATCAGTACGCGTTCCGGACCGATGCCTGCCTTGGCGTAGAGATCGATCAGGCGTTCGGCGCGCTGAATGGTTGCCTGGGTATCGAACGACAGGCGTGCATCCACCTCTGTCGAGATTCGCCCGGGAATCACCTGGAGAATCTCCTGGCCGACCGCGACGGCGAAGCGATCGCAGGCCAATCCCAGGTCGCTCGCGCAGCCCGTGACGGCTCGATCCAGCAGTCCAGCATAGCGGGGGAGAGCGGCTGCCTTGAGCAGTAGCGACGGATTGGTGGTGGCGTCGACCGGTTTGAGGCGGGCGATGGCATCCAGGTCGCCAGTGTCGGCGACCACAGTGGTGAATTGCTTGAGTTGCTCCAGCTTGGATGTCATGGGACGGTGTCCTTTTTGCGATTTCCTGACCTTACCTGAGGGAAGGGTAGCGCTCAACGGGGGTATGGCAGGTATCTGCATTGGCAGACAAAGCGAGACTTTGATGTCTGATGCCCTGAAGTGGTTCCATCCTCTGTCGGCAGCGATCAGCGTCCTTCGAGTAGATCCAGCGCTTGATCAAACAGCGCTAGCGGGTTCGTGGCCTTATGTATGTCCACCGACAACAGCTGACGGAAGCGCCTGGCCCCCGGAAAGCCTTGGCCCAAGCCCAATACATGGCGGGTGATATGGTGCAGGGCGCCGCCTTCGGTCAGATGGTGCTCGATGTAGGGGCGCAGCCGCTCCAGTGCGTCGTGTCGGCTGGCCATCGGGGTTGGGCTGCCGAACAGCTCCTGATCGACTCGGGCAAGCAGGTAGGGGTTGTGATAGGCCTCGCGCCCGAGCATCACGCCGTCGAAGGTCAACAGGTGCTCGCGGCATTCCGCGAGAGTCTTGATTCCGCCGTTGAGTGTGATTTCCAGATCGGGGAAGTCGCGCTTCAGCTGTTGTGCGACGTCGTAGCGTAGGGGCGGGATCTCGCGGTTCTCCTTCGGAGAGAGCCCCGTCAGAATGGCGATGCGTGCATGCACGATAAGGCTCCGGCAGCCGGTTTCGCTGACTTGTCCGACGAAATCACAGAGCTCGGCATAGGAGTCGCGTCCATCGATGCCGATACGGTGTTTGACGGTCACCGGAATGGACACCGCATCTCGCATGGCTTTCACGCAATCGGCCACCAAGGTCGGATGGCCCATCAGACAGGCGCCTATCATGTTGTTCTGTACCCGGTCGCTGGGGCAGCCCACGTTCAGGTTGACCTCATCATAACCCGCACTCTCGACCAGTCGTGCGCAGGCCGCCAGTTCACCCGGGTTGCTGCCGCCCAGCTGCAGGGCCAGCGGATGCTCGGTCTCGTCGTGACGAAGGAAGCGCTGGGCATCGCCATGAAGCAAGGCGCCAGTGGTGATCATCTCCGTATAGAGCAGGGTGTGCTTCGATAGCTGGCGCAAGAAGAATCGGCAGTGTCGGTCTGTCCAATCCATCATCGGCGCAACGCAGAAGCGGCGGGACGGCTCAGGCCGCGTGGTTACTGGGTTTGCGCCTTGTTTCATGGGGTCTCCAGCGTGTGTCATGCGGGTGTCTTTTGGGGCGCTTTTTGGCAGTTTCGGGGTGTTTTTTCAGGCTTGGTGGTACAATGTACCACCCGAGTTCCCGCTTGTACCACCTGCCAGGAGGGCGTACCACCATGGCCACGATCAGAGCGCGCAAAAGGGCTGACGGCTCGGTCAGTTACACCGCGCAGATACGAATCAAAAAGGATGGCGTGCAAGTTTATCAGGAGAGCCAGACCTTCGCCCGCAGGAAGGCCGCCGAGGCCTGGGCCAAGCGGCGGGAAAGCGAGCTGGCCGAGCCGGGCGCCATCGAGCGCGAAGCTCGCACCAGCGTCACGCTCCGGCAGATCATCGAACGCTACCTCGACGAACACGACGCGACCCGTCCTCTGGGCAAGACCAAGGAAGCCTCCCTGCGGCGCATGGCGGCCTGCCACCTGGGCGAGCTGACCGACCGCGAGATCACCAGCCAAGCGCTGGTCGACTTCGCCCAGTGGCGCATGAGCGAAGAGGGCGGCGGCGTCCAGGCGCAGACCGTCGGCAACGACCTCGCGCACCTCGGCGCGGTGCTGTCGATCGCCAGACCGGCCTGGGGCTACGAGGTGGACGGCAGCGCCATGGCCGACGCCCGGCGCGTACTCAAGCGCCTGGGCCACAAGATGCGCAGCGTGGAGCGCGACCGCCGCCCCGTGCTCGAGGAGCTGGACCGGCTCCTGCAACACTTCTGCTCGGTGCTGGCCTACCGTCCGAACTCGATGGCGATGCCCAAGGTCGTGCTCTTCGCCCTGTTCTCCAGCCGCCGGCAGGAAGAGATCGTCCGCATCCGTTGGGAAGACCTCGACGAAGACCGCCAGCGCGTGATGGTGCGCGACATGAAGAACCCCGGCGACAAATGGGGCAACGACGTCTGGTGCCATCTGCCCGACGAAGCCATGGCCATCGTCCGCAGCATGCCGCGCGCCTTCGACGAGATCTTCCCCTACACAGTGGACGCCATACAGGGCGCCTGGACTCGCGCCTGCGAGGCCTGCCGGGTCGCAGACCTGCACTTCCACGATCTGCGCCACGAAGGCGTCAGCCGGTTGTTCGAGATGGGCTGGGATATTCCCAAGGCCGCTAGCGTCTCCGGCCATCGAGACTGGAACGCGATGCGTCGCTATACGCACCTGCATGGGAACGGCGACAAGTATGCCGGCTGGGAGTGGCTGCCGAAGGTCCTGGCCATGCCAGTGACCTACGGCGCCTGGGTGGAGAGAAAGAAGCGACCGTCAGGCGCGCCGGCGGTTTAACTGCTCGCACTCCTTCACGGCAGCGGCCCGCTGGGCATCGATGTAATTCGCCAGATCGTCGATATGCACGCCCCGCGGCGCCTTGTTGCTCGGCTCGATGCGCGTGATCGGCAGCCGGATCTTGCCCTCCAGCACCTTGCGCTCGAGCATCGCCGGGCACAGGTGCGTGAAGTAGTCCGCGCAGATCTGCTCCAGCGAGATGAACAGCTGACCGTGGTACTGCGCCAACAACAGAAATTTCGTGTTCATGCCGCCTCCTTATCCGCAATGCCCTGCGGCCGCAGCCGGTCGGCGAGGGTGGTTAGACGCTCGGCCAGCGTGCGGGCGTCCTTCTCTTTCAGCGTGACGCCCAGGCTCCGCCAACTTGCTGCGGCTAGCCGGTGGTTGGCCGCCGACTGGCGCAGCAGATCGGCATGGATTGTGTTCAGCGCCTGCGCATCGTCCAGGCGCAGCGTCAGCTCCTCCAGCGCCTCCGCGGCGTTGCGGCGGGTCTGGTCGCGCTCCTTCTGTACGCGCTGCAACTCGCTGCGGGTGGCGGCCAGCAGGCGTTCAGCGCCGCTGCAACGCTCCGCCGACTCGTCCAGCTCCGCATGCAGGCGCGCCTCTGCCGCGTCGAAGCCCTCGCGGTAGCCGATGGCATGGCCGCGGCGAAAGCCTTCGTTGCGGGCGGGCCAGTAAACCGCCACCGCCGCGAGCAGCGGCAGGGCGATGAGGATGGCCAGAGCGACGATCTGTTGGGTCGTCAATTCCATGGTTGCTGTGCTCCTGTTGAGCCGCGCCGGCGGCTGTGGTGGGCCGGCGCGGGTAGGGTCATGCCACGTCCGTGGCGGCCTGTTCCGCCTGGTCGAGAAACTCGGCCAGATGGCGGAGGTAAACGATGCGCGGCGCCCGTGCGCTGTCGTGCAGGCGCGACAGCGGCAGGTCGATGCGCCCGGCACGGATCGCTGCCCGCAGGTGCCGCTCGGTGCCGATGTGCGGGAGGTGGTCGCGCAACAGCTGCTCCACGGTGATGTAGTTGCAGCCATAGCGCCGGCGCAGAAGCTCCAGCGTGCTGGACTCCCCGCGCCCCTCCTGTGGGAGTGCCGGACTGTGTGTCGTCACGCCTGCCTCCTATGCAGCGCGCAGCCAGCGAGACCAACTAGCACCGTGCTCATGCGGCCTCCTGTTCGTCATCCAGCAGGTGGAGGCGGGCGAAGGCGAGCATTTCGAGCACTTCAGCCAGCGCCTTGTCTTCCGTGTAGGTTCCGTCCGGAACGAACACGGCATCCCGGTGTTCCACCTCTGGCCAGTTCTTGATCGGCGCCAAATAGTCGAGGCCGGCGGGGAGGAAATAGAGGTTTGCCATACCGCAATGGCCGATGATGGTGAAGCGTCCGTACCAATGGCCTTGGGCGTTGATCTGCAGAACGGTATCGAGGATCAGCATGATCAGAAAGTCGATGTTCGGTTTCATGCTGCATCCCCACCGAACGGGCCGAAGTTGGCGGTGGAAGGGTGCAGATTGGCGGTCTTATGGGTATCGCCGACGATCACGCGCAGGCCGGTGTGGTGCTGTATGCGGGCGATGACGGTGGGGTTGGAGGCTGCTGCTGGGTGCAGGTAGACCGGGCAGCGGGTAGTGGGCTTGCTGTGTGGGGTAGGCATGGTGGGTGCTCCGTGTATTGGGGAGGTACAGAGCGGAAAATACGATTTGTTTTTAACTTAGTCAATACGAATTGTATTTTGTATGGGGGTGACAAGACACTGCTGTGGCGGGAGGTCATTGGAGGTTAAAAATGGAGGGCTTATTCGAGGGCAGATGCTTCTCTTCAAGCAGGCGACTTAGATCAAGTCCAAGGATTGCAGGCGTATTGATGAGGGGTGAGCTAATTCTTTAGCTTTTATTTGTTCTTACTCACCTTACAGTACAGATCGCTAAAAGAATAAATGATGCTCTATAGTTGGATGATTCAATAGAAGTATAAGAAATAGGACTGCAGTGGAAGGCGCCAACGTACTTAATGTTTTCTGATTTTTTTTAGAAATTTCGTAGAAACATATCCATCTATAAGGTACCCATCGTGCTCATAAGATACCAAGAGCCAGGTTCTATCTTCTTTCCCAAGAATTGCCACGGGCGCGTTCTTGGGTAGCTGCAAAATGATCGCTGATTTCATGCTGGGATCTTCTCGCAAATTGACATTTGAGCCGGTTACTAAGCGAATATCCCCGGGCTTCTCTGAAAGCTCAGTGCGAATTAGCTTGCGGGCTTCAGAGAATGATGCCGTCTGAGGGAGGCGAGCATTGATGTCGGTAATTGCTTTTCTTATATCCTCCCAGCTTGCAAGGATATGGCATAGAGATGTCAGCAGGTAGATTAAGCCAAGTAAGGTCCAGGTTGGGATTTTTGATAATTGGCTGGTTTCTTGTTTTTCTGGCTGGGTTTCGAAGTTTGTTGTTGTGCGAGGAAAGACAGGGGCCTCCATGTTGGTGCGTTGAGGTGTATGCTCAGCGCCAGGAGGCATCTCTTGCTCAAGATGTTTTCGGCTTTTTAACTCATTAATCAGCTCTTCGAAGCTTATACCGGCAAGTGTTTGGTTAAGTTCTGTGAACAACTCCCCGAGTGGTGGTTGATATGGGGTGTCGCTGGACACAGAACGGTATTGCTTCATGAGCTTGCCGATCCAGTTGTCACCCAGTACGGAGCGGTATTGCTCGGTAATCTTGCCGATCTGGTTATTGCCCAATATGGAGCGATATTGCTCGGTGAGCTTGTCGATCTGATTGTCGCCCAATATGGAGCGGTATTGCTCGGTAATCTTGCCGATCTGGTTGTTGCCCAATATGGAGCGATATTGCTCGGTGAGCTTGCCGATCTGATTGTCGCCCAATATGGAGCGGTATTGCTCCATGAGCTTGCCGATCTGGTTGTTGCCCAATATGGAGCGGTATTGCTCGGTGAGCTTGCCGATCTGGTTGTCGCCCAGTATGGAGCGGTATTGCTCCATGAGCTTGCCGATCTGGTTGTTGCCCAATATGGAACGGTATTGCTCGGTGAGCTTGCCGATCTGGTTGTCGCCCAATATGGAGCGGTATTGCTCAGTGAGCTTGCCGATCTGATTGTCGCCCAATATGGAACGGTATTGCTCGGTGATCTTGCCGATCTGGTTGTTGCCCAATATGGAGCGGTATTGCTCCATGAGCTTGCCGATCTGGTTATTGCCGAACACAGAACGGTACTGCTCCATGAACTTGGAGGGCTGGTGATTTCCCAGTAAAGAACCGGGGTGCTCTATAAGTTTGACGGCCTGGTTGGTGTCTAATACAGAGTAAGATTGTTTTATATTCTTTTCGGGCTGGTTGTCTTGTGTTTTAGGTTGACTTATGTCTGAAATTGCGCTGTCTTCGTAGTGGGCTTCCTCGGAATCACAGATTTCGCTTTTCATGTGCTGCTCACTTATTGATTAATATGCCCATGAAACTAGGCGTTAAGCCAAGTATGTCTCCCTCCATGGGGGAGGGTTAGTTTGCTACTTGGGTCGTTTGCAGTGTTCAGTTCAAGGTTCTAGAGCAAGTTTGGTAGTGTTGGCTTTTTAGAAAATGTGCTGGCAAGGCGATTTTATTGGTTTTTATGTGGCTCTTCTGGGAGTCAATATCTAATCCCGCTGGGAGGAACAATTCCACCGACCGGGTGGATATGCTCAATCTCACTGCGGGGAATAGTCAGCCGCCCATAATTGGCATTGACCGACATAAGGCTCACGCACTCGTTGTTGGCGTAGAGCAGTTCCTTGACCATCTGCTGGCCATCGGTGCGGCGGACCATGACGTATTCGCCGGGCACAGGCTCGCGGTTCGGCTCGCACCACACGGCCCAGCCATCGCGGATGGCGGGCGACATGGATTCGCCGCGCACGCGCAGGGAGTAGGCGTCCGGGTCGCAGGAGGGAATGTCGATCCAGCCGTCTGCGTATTCGAGCACATCCCAATACCCATCCGGGCCTAGCTGGGCGATTCCCTTCATTGGCGCGCGCCGAAAGGCTTTGGGCTCCAGCTTTCCTTCGTGAACGAGGGTGCTTTCTTCGGCTGCGGTGGACGGTGCCGACACTACCAGGGGCGGTAGATCGAGCATCTCCAGCATGCGGTTGATGACCTCTAGTTTCGGTTCGCGGCGGCCATTGAGCCAGTGGCCGATCGCGCCTTGGGTCACTCCCATGCGCTCGGCCATCTGTTCCTGACTGATCTGCCGTTCGCGCATCCGCGCTTTGGCTTGTTCGTACCATGTCTTCATGCGCTAGAGCCTACAACGTGTATTGCTATCGGCAATCGACACTCTGTATTTGCTTGCACCTTGTAAGCACAAAATGTATTGTTCTGGCCGAGACTCATCGGAGGACACCATGAAAGGGCTAAGGGCTATCCGTACGGCGGCTCAAATCACGCAACAGCAACTGGCCGAAAAGCTCAGCCTGACGCAGGCCGCTATCGGTCATTACGAGAAGGGGCGCCGACAGCCGAAGCTGAGCGAGGCGCGTCGGCTGGTCACTGTGCTCAACGAGCTTGGCGCGGAATGCACGCTGGATGAGGTGTTTCCGCCGGAAGGGGAAGAGGACGCGCAAGCCGCGTAGAGGAAAAGGCGCCGGCGGGAGGCACCCACCACGGTTTCACCCCGCCGGCATGACGTCGCACAGCAAGCACCACGTCGCGGCAGATGATAGGCGATTGCGCCTTTGTCTCGCCATGGCGTGGGCGAGGAATTAACGCCAATGTCGAGAATCGACCCCACCCGTGGCCTCGGCCCTGTTCTGACCCTGGAGCAGGCCGTTGATCACGACACTCGCCGCGAGCGCGGCGGCCCGGTCGCGGTTTGCGCCATGCTGGGCTTTTCCTACAACAGCTACCAGAAGAAGTTTTCCATCAGCTACCCGGACCACCTGCTGAGCGTGCGCGACTTCGAGCGCTGGCTCGAACTGGTGGAGGCGGCGGAGACGCTGCGCACCATCGCCCGCATCAAGGGCGGCGTGTTCTACCGCCCGAAGCCGGTGCCGGCCACGGCGGATGCATTGCAGGCACTGGCCGACGTGCTGACCCGCGAGGGCCGCTTCGTCGGCAGCCTGCACATCGGGCTGGCTGACGGCCGCTGGGAGGAGCGCGAAGTGTTGCAACTGGAGCGCCACGGCAACGAGGTGATCGAGGCGGTGCTGGCCATCATGGCCGGCGCCCGCGAAGCGATGGAGCGCGCCCAGGAGGTGGAGCATGGCTGACCTGTGCGACGCCGCCGACGGCCTGATCGAGCAGCAACTCGCCATCGCCCTCGACCGCCACCACGCCCAGCGCCCCACCGGCGCCGGAGCGCTGGAGTGCGAAGACTGCGGCGACCCCATCCCGGCCCTACGCCGCGCGGCGCTGCCGCGCTGCGTGACCTGCGTGGACTGCCAGGGGCTGAGGGAGCGGCGTAGATGAGCGAAGGGATTCAGCCGGGCCTGATGGCGGCCTGGGCGAAGCGCTATGTCGATGTGCTCGGGCTGTGTCTGGTGCCGATCCCGCCGGGGCGTAAGTTCCCGACCGGGGACGGCTGGAACCAGCCGGGCGGTTACTTCACGGAAGCGGCGGCCGCCGCCGACTTCTGGCTTCAGCACCCGCAGCACAACATGGGCGCGGTACTCGGCCCGTCCGGCGTCTGTTCGCTGGACGTGGACGATCTGCCGGCGACGCGGCAGGTGCTGGCCGACCTCATGGGGCTGGATGTGGACGCGATGGCGGACTGCCTGCCGACGGTGGTGGGCAACCCGGAGCGCTTCCGCATCATGTTCCGCGCCCCGGCTGGCTTCGAGCTGGGGCGCAAGGCGCTGTCGTGGCCAGTGAAGGATGCGGACGACCCGAAGCAGCGCTTCACGGTGTTCGAGCTGCGCCACGGGTTGGTGCAGGACGTGCTGCCGCCGTCGATCCATCCGGGAACCGGCAAGCCCTACGTCTGGCGGACTCCGCCTTCGTTCGACGGCCTGCCGGAGTTGCCAGCGGAGCTGCTGTCGATCTGGCAGAACTGGGAGTTCTTCAAGCGCGACGCGGAAGCGGCCTGCCCATGGGCACCCCGCGACGAATCGCGCTCCCGCCGCAAGGCCGAGCCTGGGGTGTCCGCTCCCTCCGGAAACGGCGCGTCGGTGATCGAGGCGTTCAACCGGGCGAACGATGTGGAGGCGCTGCTGGAACGCCACGGCTACCAGCGGCGCGGCAAGAAGTGGCTGTTCCCGGCGAGCAGCACGGGCCTGCCCGGAATCACGGTGAGCGAGGGCCGGGTGTTCTCCCATCACGCGGCGGACCCGCTGGCGAACGGGCACCAGAACGATGCCTTCGACGTGTTCTGCCTGCTGGAGCATGGCGGGGATGTGTCGGCGGCGACGAAGGCGGCAGCGCAGGCTTTGGGGCTGGATCGGCCTGCCCCGGCTCGGGCGGTCGCTGGCCCGTCGCGGGAGGCGGCCGAAGCGCCGCCCGCCGAGGCGGATGATTCTCTTCCCTGCGCCCCTTCTCACGTGAGCAGCCCCGAGCCGGACTCGGACGATCCGCTCGCACCCACACAGGGGGCCGCGGGGGGATTCCGGATCAGCGAGCAGGAGCTGCTGCAGGACTTCGTGGTGATCTACGGCTCGGACACGGCCTGGGACTGCAAGCGCAAGCGGATGGTGAAGCTGTCGGCGATCCGCGAGGCGGTAGGGCGAACGCGCTACAAGTGGTGGCAGGAGAGCGAGCACCGGCGGATGGCTCAGGACGTGGTGTTCGATCCGACCGAGACGTGCTCGCCGTTGATGCTGAACCTGTTCGATGGCTTTCCGTTGCAGCCGAACAAGGCGGGCGCGAATGGCTGTGCGTTGATCCGCAACCATCTGAGCCTGCTGTGCGGTCGTCGCCTCGAGGAGTACGACTTCCTGGTGAACTGGATCGCGTACCCCTTGCAGAACCCCGGCGCGAAGATGGCGACGGCGGTGGTGATGTTCGGCGCCGAGGGGCCGGGCAAGAGCCTGCTCTGGGAAGAGGTGGTGAAGCGGATCTACGGCGACTACGGGACGACCATCGGCCAGGCGCAGCTGGAGTCCCAGTTCACCGGATGGCAGAGCCGCAAGCTATTCGCGCTGGCCGAGGAGGTGGTGAGCCGCGAGGAAATGCGCCACTACAAGGGCGTGCTGAAGCACCTGATCACCGGCAACACGTTGCAGATCAACGAGAAGAACATGCCGGTGCGGGAGGAGAGCAACCACCTGAACATGGTGTTCCTGTCGAACTCGACCCTGCCGATGGCGCTGGACGACGGCGACCGCCGCTATCTGGTGCTGTACGTCGACCGGGTGATGCCGAAGGAGTACTTCGACGATCTGGTGGCCGAGATCGATAACGGGGGAGTGGAGGCGTTCTATCAGTACCTGATGGAGCGCGACCTGACGGGCTTCTCGCCGCATACCAAGCCACCGCTGAACGAGGAGAAACAGGGGCTGATCGACGGCAGCCTGCCCGCCCCGCGCTATTTCGTGCGGCGCTGGCTGGCAGAGGAGACGGAGTTCCCGAAGGCGGATGCGGTGCATCCGAAGGACCTGTGGCGGGCGTTCTGCCGTTGGTGCGACGGGGCCAACGAGTTCCGGCGCCGGGAGCGCGACTTCCACCAGGAGGTGGCCCGCGATCTGGTGAGGGAGCGGGTGGACATCAAGTATCCGAACAACACGGACGACTTCAAGACGACGCGGCTGTACGTGACGAAGGAGTTCGCGGCGCAGCGCACGGCGCTCGGCCGCGATTGGGCGGGGAAGGTGGGAATAGCATGCCGGGCTTTCGCGGATTCGCTTTCGAGACGCTTGGTGCCCGTGGTCGACGAAGCCTGAGTTTCCGACATTCCGACACCGTTCCGACAGTATTCCGACAAGGCTCTAGGCCGCGTGGTTCGTGGCTCTCGACGTTCAGACGCTCTTTTTCGAGGTTCCCCACGCGCGCGTATGCGTGCGAGGAATTACCCATTTATAGCGTCGGAATGTCGGAAACAAAGATAACTACCTGATTTTATTGAATTATTTATTCAGACACCTTTCCGACAAGGTTCCGACAGTCCGACAAAGGGGGTGGTGATGGACAAGAGAGTAGATGCGCTGCTGCGCCAATGGGGCCAGGAACTCGCCGCGCCGGCGCTGGAGGCCTCCGTGCGCTCCCCGCTGGGCGATACCGACCAGTGGCTCGGCGGCGGCCGTAGCAGCGGCGGCGAGCGCGGCCTGGGCGTGGCGGCGCTGTTCGCCCAGTACAGCCGGGTATGCCGCGTGGTGGACGACGTGCTGAGCTCCCTGAGCGCCCCACGCGAGGAAGGCGGCCTCGGCGGCCGCGGGCTGACGCTCTACACCCTGGCCAAGGTCCGCTACGTCCACGCGGGCGAGCAGCCGCCCGTAGCCGCCCAGCTCGTCGAGCTGGCGATCAGCGAGCGAACGTACCGCACCCAGGTGGCCGAGCTGCACCGCGCCGTGGCGGAGCGGCTGGAGAAGCGTTTGCGGGCGGCGGATAGGGCGGCTTGGCGGGTGTTGGTGAGTGGGGCAGCGTGAGGGGTTAAGCTGTTGGTAGGGTGGGCAACTCGCGCAGCGATTGCCCTCCGTTGTCTACCGACTTACTGCAGAGAAAAATGAATGCACGAAGTAAAGTCTAATTTGTATCCATGTGCCCACTGTAACGGGACGGGGACTTGTAAGAATGGAAGCGATAACTCGTCTTGTGCTGTATGCCAGAAAGAACAAGAAGTTAAAGGAAAGGGACTGATCGGGCTGCCTTGCAGTGTTTGCGGAGGGATTGGTCAGGCAGAACCAAGGACGGAGCGAATTAATAAGCGAATGCCGGCGCTGTTGGGTTTTATTGTTATTTTTCTTCTGCTTCTTGGGGTATTTCTTTCTGCTGTATTTGAAAGCCCTTATTTTAGCGAGGTTTTGGCTTTCTCAGGGCCTCTCATAGGTACAGTTCTTGGGTTTTATTATTCGGCACGAGGTAAGCAAGCAACTTAATAAATAGAGAGGGGCAGTGCTCTTGTGGACAAGACTTCTCCGTTGTCCACCCTACTTGCTGCACGGTATGGGTTGGAACGCGAAAGGCCCGGCCCGGCGGGGAGGGGTGGGCCTTTGGACGGCAGTGCGGTGGTCAGCCGTAGGGTGGGTAACTCGCGTAGTGATTACCCGCCGTTAGCATCGGTAGACAAGGCTGCGCAGTTTCCCACCCCACGGTTTCTAGGAGTTCTCCGAGAGCTTTCTTTTTAATATCTTGGTGAGCGCTGACTTGGCTCTGTTGACAAATTCATCCTCGGTTTCTGTTTCTTTTGGTCGGTCTAGGGCTTTACTTAAATCAGAAATTACACTGTCGCTAGTAGCGAGCTCTGCAATTTTACTTCCAAGCCTCTCATTATCTTTTTTGGAAAGCACAAGTATTTCGGGAATGCCCACAGCTGAAATACTATTGGCGATATTTCTTACAGAGGGTAGGGTGGTGGTATTGTTTTCACGCTGCTTGATTTTGCCAAGGAAATCCTTGAGGCTGGCCATTTTAAAATTCCCCACCATTTTTTTCTGAGCGGTAGTATTTGCGGAACATTTCCTCGAATTGAGCAACTATTTTTTCGATTATATCGTCTCTGGTTTCTTCAGGGATATTTGTCCATAGTTTGTAGAACCATGTAAAAAAACTTAAGATCGATTCAAGCATAAAGTACTCAAGTTACCATCGATTGAGTTGTGTGGAGTCTAGTGTAGCTAGGCTGCAACCATACTCTGCTTTCTCGCCCTTCCTGTCTAGGATGCGGGTTTCGCGATCATGATGACCGTTCCAGAGAGTTATACACCATGGACGACAGGCCTAAGCAAGCCTAATGCGCTATCACTCCTAAAATCATGGCGGGAGCAGCGAAAGGCCCAGTGGGGAGGGCTTGGCTTTGGGGGGGGGCAGCATTGTGGTCTAGCCTACTTGCTGTGCTAGTTTTTGACAGTGGTTTTCTCGTAAGGCGGAGGGCTTACGTAGCGATTGCCCACCGTTGGCATCGGTAGACAAGGCTGCGCCGTTGTCTACCCTACGTGCTTGCGCGCATGCTTCCCATGAAAAATGCCACGATGATGAGAGCTGCCGTCATTGTTGAAAACGCAGCTGATGCTGCGCGTCCTGAGCGCGCGGGACGCTGTCTGATTTTTCTGGAAAAGGCGCTTGGGCTTGGTTGAAGAAAGAATCCAGATCGGACAAGCCCGGACAGTAGGGCTAATACTATTGATGTGAATAGCTCAATGCCTGAAATCCAAGTAATCGTGAATTTCACGTATATCCCCAACATCAGCAGAAGAAACAAAATTGCTTGAATTGCAATCCAGACGTGTCCTTCCCACTTGATGGTCTGGGTGTGTGATCGAACGAAGCGGCGCTGATGTGTCCAATCCATTTTTCGGTTGAATCCGCGACCCAGTCGATCGAATAGGGCGAGAAAGGGAAGGACTCCGAGCTGCAACATCGAAGTTAATACCCGCGCAAAGACCGCGCAAAAAAACATGTAAAATAGAAACGTAGCGGTCACCCCTTTCGCGAGTGGCATCCCGGCTACTGCCACGATCTGGAGTGGAACGTTCATCAGAAAGCCAGCGTAGTGCGCTAGCGATAGAGAAATGACTGCTAGAACGCCCCCGAGCACCGATGCCTTGTGGTGCCACACCTCATAGAGCCAGGTGCGGCCCGGCGGGAATATGAATTGCATGGGAGAGATATTCCTATGACGCCAAACTATAAATAAACGCCAAATAGTGTATAAAACCCCGAACGGGGTTTGGGGATAGCAGTCCTTGTCACTTTCGCTATCTTTGTCTATCTGGCGGGGTTCGCAGTCTTCATGACTGCTTTTCGACGTTATACACCATGACCACAGCTAGTTAGGGTGGGTAACTCGCATAGCGATTAGCCACCGCTGGCATCGGTAGACAAGGCTGCGCCGTTGTCTACCCTACGCGCTAAAATCGAATGATGTCGATATTTGCTCTTTTCGAGTGATACTTCCTGTGGCAAATAGGACACATTGTTGTCATGGTATGATAATTGGCTGGGCCTCCTTCGCTGTAATACAGTAGATGATGCCCATGAGCATCCTCAAAAACACCACCGCAACGTAGACACATATAGCCTTCGCGCTCTTTAACTTCTTTTTGTGCCTTGACGTGGCTAGATGGTCTATTTTGGCTCATCATCGTCCTCGTTGTTTTCTAGTAACTGAAGGACTTTATGAGGGAGTGACTGCTCGTCACCAATGACTATCGTTCCGCGAGCATTTGGGTCAATTTTTCGCTTTGCTTCCATCACTACAGAAGCAATTTTATGCAAGCTTTCTTCATCAGAGTTATCAATGGCGATAATCATCCGATCCCGACCATTAATGGCGGAAGCATTACTCGTGCTTTCTGCGCAAGATCTAGCGTTATGACCAGATTTTCCACACTTAGAACATGCCATAGCGCTAGCCTCAAAATGTAATCACTTTAGGTGGTTTTCCACCTTTAAAGTTGGATCCATTTTTTTCTTCTGTTTCTTTCTGGGTTATGTGAATCTCTCCGTCACCTTTTGTTATCTTCCATGTTTTATTGTTGAGGCGAGGGTAGCCATTGCTGTCTATGTCTAGAATGAAAAACTCTGCACTACCATCCTTGTGCTTTACTAATACGCGGTTTTCCCAAAGGCCGATAATCTCGTCGCCGTCTTTAAGGATTTTAATTTCAACTTCGACTTGACTGGTCATTTTTAATCCTCTGCTGGAAACCGTGAATTCTAGAGCATGTAACTGTAAGTAGACGCCAAGTGTTGTAAAAATTCCTTGCCACTTCTACTCTCCCTGTCTATACCGCGGGTTTCGCGGCCATCATGACCGCTTTGCGCTGTTATACACCATGTACTGCTTATGCTGGCAGCCCGCCATCAGGCGCATGACCTGCCAGTTGACTCTCTCTCCTCACTCCCGCTAAGGTTCCCCCCGTCGCTGTCAATCCAGCGACCTGGGATTGGCCTCCCGGAAATTCGTAGGCGGACGCAACCGCCGCTCTTGAGCGGTTTTTTTGCGCCCGCAGCATGGCATCGCCTGTGTTATGGGCGGAGTCGTGTGGGCACCCGAGAGGGTGGCCGGCCCCTACGAGCCGGTAGGCCAACCTGCACGGCTCCGTCCACCCGATTGGCCTCGGGCACGGAGCTCCACAATTTCGTAGGAGCCTCACCATGCAAGCGCTCACCTTCCGCAACACCCAGTTCGACATCACCGACCGCAACGGCCAGCCGTGGCTGAGGGGCCTCCAGATCGGAGGTGCCTTGGGATATGCCAAGCCCGACCATGCGATCTGGAAGTTGTACGAGACGCACGCCGACGAATTCACTGAGCAGATGACCACGCTGATCGACCTGCCCACCAAGGGCGGGGTACAGCAAGTCCGCATCTTCTCCCTGCGCGGTGCCCACCTGCTGGCTATGTTCGCTCGCACCAAGGTGGCCAAGGAGTTCCGCGGCTGGGTGCTCGATGTTCTGGAAGGTATTGCCCTCGCCCCAGCCAATCCGAAGCGCAAACCCAAGGCGTTGCCCAATGGCCTCACCACCGACCAGCAGGGCGCGCTCAAGGCGCTGGTGGCGGCGCGCATCGAGGACTTGCCGGAAACGGCACGGGGTAGGGCGGCGAGGGTGTGCTGGTCGGCGCTCAAGGCCAAGTTCGGCTGCGGCTACAAGGAGATCGCGCCGGAGCGGTTCACCGAGGCGGTGAGCCTGGTCGCGCGCATCGTGCTGGAGGGCGAGCTGCTGGAACCGGAGGCGCCCAAGGTGCTCGGCCGGCTGGCGATCGACTTCCCCATTGAGGACTGGAAGGCGCGCAACCCGCACCAGTTCCGGCACGACGACGCGCACAGCAGTGTGCTGACGATGACCTGCGGCGATGTGCTGCTCAGCGAATACTCGCCCGCCGAGGCGTTGCTGAGCCAACTGGCGGAGGCCGGCTACCGGGTGGACGGCCCGTTGTACGAGCTGCATTCCCTGCGCTCGCTGGCCAAGCGCCTGGACCTGACCATGCGCCTGATGGCCGGCAACCTGCGTCAGGCGCTGGACGGCTTCGAGAGCGACCGCCGTACGTTGCAGCGTTTCGAGGGCGCGAAGGCCCAGCGCTGAGGCGACCGTTCGTCGGGGCGAAGTGCTGCGAGTCGGCTGCGAGCCGGACGCGAGTCGGCGGCGAACCGAACTGGCGTTTTTCACCCGTTTACGCCACTGCCGGTCGAGGGGTACAAAGCCGCTACTTTTGTGGTCGCTGCGACTGAGGCGGCCCTCCCGCAACACCTCCATCCCGACTCTTCTCCAGACCCCGCTTCGGCGGGGTCTTTCGTTTCCACCGTTCGCCAAGGAGCGCCGATGTCTACCGATCAATCTCTCGCCGATATGCCGCTCTGGCTGGTGATGTTGCTGAGCCTGGCCGGGCTGTCCGGCGAGATGCTCAGGGCATCCGGCCACAACCTGACGTTGCGGCAGATCCTGCAGCGGGTCGCGCTGCGCTTTCTGGCCTCCGGCCTGCTGGGCATGGCGGCGGTGCTGCTGGCGATGGCGGGGTGGGGCGATCTGTACATGGCCGCGGGGCTGGGCATCGTCACGGCGGTGGTCGGCGCGGATGTGGTGGGCGGGCTCTACACCCGCTGGCTGGCGAAGAAGGCAGGGCTGGGCGATGTCGAGTCGCGCTGAGCCGAGGGTCTACAACTCGCGCTGGGCGAAGGCGGCCAGAACCTTCCTGGCCGGGCATCCGCTGTGCGCGATGTGTCAGGCGCAGGGCCGGGCGGTCGCCGCGACGGTGGTCGACCACATCCGCGAGCACCGCCTGAAGCAGGCGCTGCGCAGCGGCGACAAAGCCGCCATCGCACAGGCGCAGCGGCTGTTCTGGGACAAGAGCAACTGGCAGGGCCTCTGCAAGACCCATCACGACTCGACCAAGCAGCGAATCGAGAAGCGCGGCATCGAGATCGGCTGCGACGTGAACGGTCTGCCGATCGATGCCGGGCATCACTGGCATGGGGTGGGGGGAGGGTAGAAGTCCGGGGCCCTTCGAGACGAGACCGCCCTAGCCCCTTTTTGTGCAACGGCGGGAAAAATGGAGGGGGCCCCCTTCCGGACAGAACGCGTTCCTACGCGAGATCCGAGGTGAAAATGAGCGGAAACCACAACTCTGGGCGACCTGCGAAACCGGCCATCGTCCACCTGCTCAACGGTAACCCCAGCAAGAAGAACGCCCGCGATCTGTTGCAGGAGGCGACCCAGCCGCTCCTGCCGGTGGAGGCGCCGCCCATGCCCGACTGGCTGGACGAGGATGCCCAGGCCGAGTGGGAGCGGGTGGTGCCCGATCTGATGACGCTGGGCCTGATCTCGACGCTCGACCGCCAGGTCCTGGGCCAGTACTGCGAGGCGGTCAGCGACTACCGCCGCTGGACGCTGCGCATCCAGGAGTTGAACGCCCGGCTGGCCAGCCCGGACAGCGGCGACGTGCAGACCTACCGCACTGGCGCCAAGGACCTGTCCATCTGGCGCAAGCTGCGCAACGACGCCGAGCGCCGGGCCGATGCCGCCGGCGCCAAATTGGGCTTCACACCCATGGCCCGGCGCAACCTGAAGGCGGCCCAAGCGCCACAAGGCGAGCTATTCCCCAATGAGCAAAAGCGGATCGCAGACAAGTACTTCTGACCGGACCACGGACTACGCCCGCGACGTGCTGGCCGGGCGGATTGTCGCCGGGCCGGACATCCGCAACGCCTGCCAGCGTCACCTGAACGACCTGGAGCACGGCCCGGCCCGCGGCCTCCACTGGGACCTCGACGCGGCCAACCACGTCATCGGCTACTACGAGGACGTGCTCTGCCTGAACGGCGGCGAGTTCGAGGGCCAGCCCTTCGTCGTGCTGCCCTGGCAGGAGTTCATCCTCGGCAGCCTGTTCGGCTGGAAGGGAGCGGACGGCTACCGCCGCTTCCGCACGGCCTACATCGAAACGGCCAAGGGCTCCGGCAAGTCGCCGCTCGCCGCCGGCATCGGCCTGTACGGCATGACCTCGGACGGCGAGCCCCGGGCGGAGATCTACGCCGCGGCGACCAAGAAGGACCAGGCCATGATCCTGTTCCGCGATGCGGTCTCCATGGTCGATCAGTCGGCCCTGCTGGCCGAGCGGATCGAGAAGACCGGGCGCGGCGAGAAGGTGTGGAACCTGGCGCACCACGCCAGCGGCAGCTTCTTCCGGGCGATCAGCGCCGACGACGGCCAGTCCGGCCCGCGGCCGCACGTGGCCCTGCTCGACGAGATCCACGAGCACAAGACCCGCATGGTCGTGGACATGATGCGGGCCGGCACCAAGAGCCGCCGGCAGGCGCTGATCGTGATGATCACCAACAGCGGCCACGACCGGACCAGCCTCTGCTACGAGTACCACGAGTACGGCCGGGCGCTCTGCGCGGGCACCAAGGAGGACGACAGCTTCTTCGCCTTCATCTGCAGCCTGGACGAGGGCGACGATCCGCTGAAGGACGAATCCTGCTGGCCCAAGGTCAATCCCAGCCTGGCCTTCGGCAAGGCGGACGACCCGAACGGCGGCGTACCGGGCTACAAGTACCTGCGCGAGCAGGTCACCGAGGCGCGCGGCATGCCGGCGAAGGAGTCCACCGTCCGCCGGCTGAACTTCTGTCAGTGGGTGGACGCCGATAACCCCTGGATCTCGGGTCACCTCTGGATGCAGTGCGAGGAGGACTTCGACCCCGACGAGCTGATCGGCGAGGAGTGCTACGGCGGGCTCGACCTCTCCGGGGCGCGCGATCTCACCGCTCTGGCGCTGTACTTCCCGCGCCTGCGCAAGGCCTTCGTCGAGTTCTGGACGCCGGGCGACACCCTGCACGAGCGGGCCCGCACCGACCGGGTGCCCTACGACGTCTGGCTGCGACAGGGGCACATCCACGCCCCGAAGGGCAGCGCTGTCGACTACGCCTCGGTGGCCCAGCGGGTGGGCGAGCTGGTCCAGCGCTATCAGGTGCGGGCCATCGCCTTCGACCCGTACCGGATCAAGTACTTCACGCCGCAGCTGGATGCCGAGGGCATCGCCGTCGAGCTGGTCTCGCACGGGCAGGGCTACTACAAGTCCGCCGAATCCGGGCTCTGGATGCCGCGCTCCATCGAGCTGCTGGAGCAGGCCCTGACCGAGCGGCGGGTGCGCATCAAGGCCAACCCCTGCCTGCGCTGGAACGCGGCCTGCGCGGTGCTGGAGGCGGACAATAAGGACAACCGGATCTTCGCCAAGCGCAAAAGCACCGGACGCATCGACGGCGTGGCGGCCCTGGCCATGGCATTCGGCGTGGCCGACGACGCGCCCGAGTTCGTCGACATCGACGATTTCCTCAACCAACCCCTGAGCATGTGATGGCGGATACCGACTACAGCATCGACCTGCGCACCAACAGCCCGCTCTGGGCGCGGGTGTGCGCCTTCTTCTCGGGCGGGCGGCTGGTCACGCCGGAAAAGGGCTCGCAGACCGGGCCGGTCTCGGCCAGCGGCACGGTGGGCGACTCGGTCGTCTCCGACGAGCGCACGCTGCAGATCGCCACGGTCTTTGCCTGCGTCCGGCTGATCTCCAGCGTGGTCGCCGGCCTGCCGCTCGACGTCTTCGAGACGAAGGGGGACGAGCGGACCCGGGTCGGCCTGGAGCAGCCCTTGGCCCGGCTGCTGCGCTACAGCCCGAACCCGTACATGACCGCCGTGGAGTTCCGCGAGGCCATGACCATGCAGCTGTGCTTCTACGGCAACGCCTACGCGCTGATCGAGCGCAACGGCGCGGGCGACGTGATCAGCCTGCTGCCGCTGCTGTCGGCCAACATGGACGTGCGCCTGGAGGGCAAGCGGGTCATCTACCGCTATAAGCGCGACACGGAATACGCCGACTTCAAGCCGAGCGAGGTCTTCCATCTCAAGGGCTTCGGCTTCAACGGTCTGGTCGGCCTCTCGCCGATCGCCTTCGCCACCCGCGCCGCCGGGGTGGCGGTGGCGATGGAGGACCAGCAACGCGACTTCTACGCCAACGGAGCCAAGTCCCCGCAGCTGTTGATGACCGGCGACCGGACGCTGAGCAAGGACCAGCGCGCCCAGCTGGAGCAGAACTTCAAGGAGATCGCCGGCGGCCCGGTGAAGAAGCGCCTGTGGATCCTCGAGGCCGGCTTCACCACCCAGGCCATCGGCGTCAGCCCGCAGGACGCCGAGACCCTGGCCGCCCGCAAGTTCCAGGTCGCCGAGCTGGCCCGCTTCTTCGGCGTGCCGCCGCATCTGGTCGGCGACGTAGAGCGCTCCACCAGCTGGGGCTCGGGCATCGAGCAGCAGAACCTCGGTTTCCTGCAGTACACCCTCAAGCCCTATCTGGACCGCTGGGAGGCGGCCATCTGGCGCTGGCTGGTCAAGCCGGCCGAGATCGCCCGCTACCACGCCGAGCACAACCTCGAAGGGCTGCTGCGCGGCGACTCGGCGGCGCGCGCGACCTTCATGACCGCGCTGGTCAACAGCGGCCTGCTCACCATCAACGAGGCGCGCCGGCTGGACAACCGGCCGCCGTTGCCGGGCGGCGACGTGGCGACCCGACAGGCGCAGAACGTGCCCATCGCCCAGCTGGGCCAACCGCAGAACCCCGCCCCGAGCGGGGTTTAGTTTTTCTGGAGGCAAGCATGCCCACTATCTGCAAGACGCTGGCCTTCGAGCAGGCCGAAATCAAGTTCGCCAACCAGGCCCAGGGCGTGTTCGAGGGCTATGCCAGCGTGTTCGACGTGACCGACGCGGACGGCGACATCATCCTGCCGGGCGCCTTCAAGAAGGCGCTGGCCAGCCAGAGCCGGGCGGTGGCCATGTTCTACAACCACCGCGCCTGGGAGATCCCGGTCGGCAAGTGGCTCTCCCTCGAAGAGGACAGCAAGGGCTTACTCGTCCGCGGCGAGCTGACGCCGGGGCATTCCGGCGCCGCCGACCTCAAGGCCGCCATGGCCCACGGCACGGTGGGCGGCATGTCGGTCGGCTTCCTGGCCACCAAGGACGACTACGACCTCGGCGCGACTGGGCGGATCTTCAAGAACGTCGCCGCGCTGCGCGAGATCAGCATCTGCACCTTCCCGGCCAACGAGCAGGCCACCGTGTCCTCGCTCAAGAGCCTGGAGGGCATCGACAGCCTTCGCGACGCGGAGCACTGGCTGAGGGATTCGGCCGGCCTCTCCAAATCGGAAGCGCAGGGCCTCATCGCCCGCATCAAGTCCGCGGTTCGGCGCGAGTCCGAAGGCGGCGACCGCGTCACCCTCGCCGCGCTCCTCGAGCGCATCCAGACCTTCCCCTCCCTGAACTGAGGAGTTTCCCCATGTCCGATCTGGCCATCATCCAGAAAGCCATCGAAGACGCGCAGAAGAACATGCAGCAGCTGTTCGAGGCGCAGAAGAAAGAAATCGAATCCACCGGCGCCGTCAGCAAGCAGCTGCAGGACGACCTGATCAAGGTGCAGGAGGAGCTGAAGACCGCCGGCACCCGCCTGTTCGACCTGGAGCAGAAGCTGGCCTCCGGCAGCCTCGATCCGGCCCAGACCGAGAAATCCTTCGCCGAACGCACCGCCGAGGCGCTGATCAAGGGCTGGGACGGCCGCTCCGGCCACGCCGAGGTGAAGTCCTTCCACAAGGCGCTGGACAGCGGCGCGGCCAGCGCCGGCGCGCTGATCCAGCCGCAGACTCTGCCGGGGATCCTGATGCCCGGCCTGCGCCGCCTGACCATCCGCGACCTGCTGGCCCAGGGGCAGATCTCCAGCAACTCGCTGGAATACGTGCGCGAGAACGTCTTCACCAACGGCGCCGCGCCGGTGGCGGAGAAGGCGCTGAAGCCGGAGGCCAACCTGACCTTCGCCAAGGAAACGGCCAACGTCAAAACCATCGCCCACTGGATCCAGGCGTCCCGTCAGGTGATGGACGACGCGCCGCAGCTGCAGTCCTACGTCAACAACCGGCTGCTGTACGGCCTGGCGCTGGTCGAGGAAACCCAGCTGCTCAACGGCGATGGCACGGGCGACAACCTGATCGGCCTGAACGCGGTGGCGACCGCCTACGACGCGAGCCTGGACGCGGCCGGCGACAGCAAGGCCGACCAGATCGCCCACGCCATCTTCCAGACCAGCGAGTCGGAGTTCGAGGCCAGCGGCATCATCCTCAACCCGCGCGACTGGCACGCCATCGCGCTGCTGAAGGACGCCAATGGGCAGTACGTCTTCGGCGGTCCGGCCGCCTTCGCCGCCAAGGTGATGTGGGGGCTGCCGGTCGTGGCCACCAAGGCCCAGGCGCAAGGCACCTTCACCGTGGGCGGCTTCGACATGGCCTCGCAGGTCTGGGACCGGATGAACGCCAGCATCGAGGTGAGTCTGCACGACCGGGACAACTTCGTGAAGAACATGCTGACGATCCTCTGCGAAGAGCGCCTGGCCGTGGCCCACTACCGGCCGGCCGCGATCGTCAAGGGCGCCTTCGCCGCCCCGGCACCCTGAGCGAGGCCCCTATGGTGACGATTGACGCCGCGGCGGTCGTGCCGCTCGAAACCCTGCGCCTGCACTGCCATGTCGACGAAGACCTGCAGGACGGCCTGCTGCAGCAGTACGCGCAGGCCGCGCTGGATTACTGCCTGGCGATCGTCGACGAGCCGGGGATCGATGCGCCGGAGCGGGTGCCGCCGCGGATGATGCAGGCGGTCCTGATGCTGGTCGGCCATTGGTTCGCCAACCGCGAGGCGGTGGTCACCGGGACCATCGCCGCGCAGGTGCCGCTGGCGGTCGAGGCCCTGCTCTGGACCTGCCGCAACTTCTACGGCGGCCCGCTGCCGGTGGCGGGGTGAGCCATGCAGGCCGGCCGACTCCGCCACCGCTGCTCCCTGCAGCAAAAACAGCGCACCGCCGACGGCATGGGCGGCGGTCTCGAAACCTGGACCGAGCGGCGCTCGCTCTGGGCCGAGATCGCTATCCCGACCGGCCGCGTCGCCACCGTCGCCCAGCAGCTGGAGGCCACCGTGACCGCCGAGATCCGCGTGCGCCTGGCCGCCGACATCCGGGCGGGCATGCGCCTGGTGCACGGCGGCACGACCTACGCCATCGAGGCGGTACTGCCCGACAACGAACGTACGCTGCTCCGGCTGCTGTGTTCCAGCGTTGCACATCCCTGAGGAACGACCATGGCCAGACGATCCCGCATCCTCGGCGACTTCAAACTGCGCCGCCTGCTGCGCAACATCCACAAGACCCTGGACAACGAGCTCAAGCCGGCCATGCAGCAGGGGGCCGACAAGATCCTCGCCGACATGCAGCGCCTGGCGCCGAAGGACACCGGCGCCGGTGCTGACGCCCTGACGGCCTTCGTCGCCAAGTCCGGGCTGGACGCCCAGATCGGCCTGCGCGGCAAGAAGGCCAACCGGGAGTTCTACTACCTGAAATACATCGAGTACGGCACCAAGGGCGTCTCCGGCGAGAAGCGCTCGAACGGGCGCTACCGGCGCACTACCAATAAGAGCGACGGCGCGCACTGGTTCGGTAAGTACCCGGACATCCCGGCCCGCCCGGCGCATCCGTTCGTTCGCCCGGCCTACGACCTGAACCGCGACGAGATGGTGGCGCTGATCCGCCAGGCCATCGCCAGCACCCTGGCCCGCGCGGCCGGAGGTGGCCCGTGAGCGATCCGTCCCTGGCCCTGCAGCAGGCCCTCTATCAGCGCCTGACCGCCGAGCTGAGCTGCCCGGTATACGACGCCGTTCCGGCAGATACGCCCTATCCCTACGTCACCCTCGACAGCGAGGCTGTCACGAACGACAGCCCCCTGAACGGGCGGAAACGCGAGACCCGGTTTCTCTACCTGTCGGTCTGGAGCCGTTACCCCGGCCAGGCCGAGGTCAAGCGGCTGCTCGGCGAGATCGTCGCCGCCCTGGACGAGCGCCCCTTGCCGCTGAGCGTCGGCCGAGCCGTCTCGGTCCGGATCGAGCGCACGAGCACCCACCGCGAGCCGGACGGCGTGACCTACATGGGTTCCGTCACCGTGCGCGTCATCACCACCCACTGATTCATCCCTACTGCCGCGCGGCGGCGATCACCCATGAGCTTGTGGAGGACTACCCATGCCCGCTCAAGACAACCTGAACACCGGGGCCGGTTGCCGGCTCAGCATCGGCACCAAGACCGGCGCCGATACCCAGGCGGCCTATGCCGCCGACACCTACATCGAGGTCGGCGAAATCTCCGACATCGGCGAGTTCGGCGACACTTTCAACAGCGTCACCTTCCAGGCCCTGGCCGACGGACGCGTGCGCAAATACAAGGGCACCGCCGATGCCGGCGACATCACCCTGACGGTCGGTCTGGACAACGGCGATGCCGGCCAGCAGGCCATCAAGACCGCCCACCAGGACCGTTCCAAGGGCGACTACAACCTCAAGATCACCCTCAACGACGGCGATCCCGCCGCGACCCCGGTCATCAACCCGACCACCTTCTACTTCCGCGGCAAGGTCATGAAGAACACCGTCGCCACCGGCGGCGCCGGTGCCGTGGTCACCCGCAACGTCACCATCGGCATCAACTCCGACGTCATCGAACTGCTGCCGGTAGCCGCCGCCTGATCCCGCGGGGCTACGGCCCCGCCCATACCTGAGGAAACCGACCCATGCCCAGCAAAACCCTGAAAGGCACCTTCACCGTCACCGTGGACGGCAACCCCTACGAACTGAAACCGACCCTGGGCGCCGTCCGCGCCATCGAGGCGCGCCATAGCGGCCTGCTCCAGGCCGCCCGGGCCTGCGATGCCATGTCCGTCGATGCCATCGCCCAGGTCATCGCCGCCGGCGCCGGCCTCATAGGAACGGATGCCGAGAGCGTGCCGGAGCAGGTCTTCCAGGAGGGCGTGGTCAGCGCCTACGGGCAGGTGGTGCCGTACCTGAAGTACCTGATGAACCCGCGCGCCGGCGAGGCCAAAGCCGAGGGAAACGCCGAGGCGGCGGCCGCGAAAGCGCCGTAGCGGACGGCAGCTACGTCGACTACCTGTTCGGCGTGGCCACCGGCTGGCTGGGCTGGACGCCCGAAGTGGCCTGGCACACGCCGATCCCCGAGTTGCTGCTCGCCATGGACGCCCGCGTCGAATGGACCCGGATCACCCACCCGTTCGGCGGGGGAACGGCCGAGCCGGAGAAGCCCAAGGCCAGCACCGTGGCGGCCAAGCTGCGGGCGGTGCTGACGGGACGAAGGCAGGGCGATTGAGGCGCCCTCTGAAAGGCCGCCGGTGGGCGGCTTGCTGCTTACCAACCCGCTGCGGCGGGTATTTTTTTGCCCGGAGAACCGTATGGCCGAACAAGACGTCCAGGGGATGCTGATCCGCATCGAGGCTACCGCGGCCCAACTGATCAGCGAGCTAGGGCGGGCCGACCAGGCGGTGGGCTCGACCAGCCGGAAGATCGACAAGAGCCTGTCCGTCGTCGACCGGGCCTTCGATCGGATCGATGCCACCATCTCCGGCGCCGTTGACCAGGCGCTGGGCGACTTGAACGCCAGCGTCGCCGCCGCCTATGCCCATCTGGACCTGCTAGAGTCCGGCTTGACGGGCACCTCGCAGTCCGCGGCCCGGATCGTGCCGGCGTTGAGTAGCTCGAACGAGGCCCTGAAAAAGGGCGGACTCAGCGCCGGCCAATACGCCCAGGCCATGCGTCTGCTGCCGATGCAGCTGTCGGACGTGGTCAGTAGCCTGGCCAGCGGGATGCCGGTCTGGCAGGTGGCGATCCAGCAGGGCGGGCAGGTGCGCGACGCTTTCGGCGGGATCGGCAATGCCGCCCGCGGGGTGGTCACCGCCGTCGGGCCGGTAGCCGGTACTTTCGGCGCCGTTGCGGCTGCCGCTGCCGTCCTGCTTTCCGCTCATGAGCAGGGCGCGGCCGAGGCTCGGGGCTACGCGCAGGCGCTGATCCTCACCGGCAACGCCGCCGGTACCAGCGCCGATGCCCTGGCCGGCATGGCCATCGCCCTGGATCAGGCCGGCTCGACGCAGCACGCGGCTGCGGCGGCGCTGGCCGAGATTGCCGGCAGCGGAAAGTTCGCCGAGAACCAGCTCGGTGCCATCGCCGAGGCGGCGCTCGCCATGGAAGAGGCCACTGGCACGGCGGTGGCCGAGACGGTCAAGGCGTTTTCCGCCCTGGCCGATGCCCCGGCCGCGGCCAGCGCGAAGCTGAATGAGCAGTACCACTACCTGACCGAGGCGGTTTACCGGCAGATCCGTGCGCTGGAAGAGCAGGGCCGCACGACCGAGGCCGCCAAGCTGGCGACCGATACCTATGCCGCGGCCCTGCAGGAGCGGGCCGGGCAGATCGACGAGCACCTGGGCACCCTGCAGCGGGCTTGGCGGGGAATCACCGGCGCCGCCGGCGAAGCCTGGGACGCCATGCTTGGCCTGGGCCGCGAGAAGACCCTCGAGCAGCAGATCGGCCAGCTGGAAGGGCGGCTGGAGAACCTGCGCCACAACCCGTTCACCGGCAGTTTCCTGGACTTCGGCCCTAGCGAAGAGGAACTGAACAACGCCCTGCTCGGCCTGCGCATCCAGCAGCAGGGACAGGCCTTGATCGCCGAATCAGCCGCGGAAGAGGCTCGACTCAATCAGGAGCGCATCGCCGCCGACCAGCGCGAGCAAAAGGCCCAGGAGTCGCTGAACCAGGCCTATGTGGCCCGGCTGGTCAGCCTGAAACAGTCCGCCGCGCTGCAGGGCCAGAACTCGGAGGAGGCCCGCGTCCGCTACGAGACCGAGCGGGGGGAACTGGCCCGGCTCGGCGAGGCGCAGAAACAGGCGCTGATCTCGCAGGCCCGGACGGTCGACGCCCAGCGGGCAGCCGAGCAGGCATCGAAGGACCAGGCCGAGGCCAGCAAGAGGGCGGCTGAGGCGCAGAAACGGGAAGCTGCCGCCTTCCAGCAACTGCTCGACAGCCTGCTCCCGGCCGAGGCCGCCAGCCGCCGATACGGCGAGACCCTGGCCGCGCTGGACAAGGGGCTGATCGCGGGCTCCCTGTCGCTCGATACCTACCAGTCCGCCGTCGAAGCGGCCTGGCAGGCGCTGAACAAGGCCGACTGGGAAAAACAGAACCAGGCCATCGCCGAGCAGAGCCAGCAGTTCCAATCGCTGGCCGACCGGCTCGACCCGGCGGCCGCGACCGCCGAGCAGTACGCGCGAGACCAGCAAACCCTGAACCAGCGGCTCGCCGACGGGAAGCTCTCCGCCGAGGAATACGCCCGCCTGCTGGGCCTGCTCGATCAGGAATACCAGCAGAATGCGGCCTCCAGCAGCGAATGGGCCCGCTTCACCGAACGCCAGCTCGACCGCGTAGACCAGGCGTTCTCCGACGCCTGGCTCAACATCGGCCACGGTTTCGACAGCTTCGCCAGCAGCTTGAAGCGCGCCTTCGAGCAGATGCTGGCCGAACTGGCCCACATGGCCATTACCCGGCCGATCATGCTGCAGATCGGCTCGGCGCTGGGCATCGGCGGGCTGACCGGGAGCGCGATGGGTACCGGCCTCTGGGGCTCCCTCAGCGGCGGCAGCGGCGTGCTGGGCTCCCTGGGCGGCCTGTACTCGGCCTACAGCGCCGGCTCGGGCATTATTGGCGGTATCACCAATGCCGGGAAGTTCCTCGGCTCCGGCGCGTCCGGAATCCTCGGCAGCCTGGATTCCGGGATCGGCCAGGTCGTCGGCAAGCTGCTGTACGGCGGCGCCAGCACCTACGCGCCGGTCAGTTTTCAGCTGGAAAGCATGCTCAGCAAGCTGGGTACCTCGGCGGCCGGATTCGCCAGCAGTCTTGGCATCAGTTCTCAGGCCCTGGCCAAGTTCGGCGCGGCGCTGGGCGTCGTCGGCGACGTGGCCTCGGTGGCCGGCGCGGCCTATAACCTCTATGGTGGGTTCAAGGAGGGCATCGGTAACGGCCTCACCACCCTGGCCGGCGCGGCTATCGGCACCTTTTTCGGCGGGCCGGTCGGCGCCGCCATCGGCAGCACCATCGGCAAGTTCGTCGGCGGGGCGCTGTTCGGTACCTGGAAGATCAAGGACTACGGCCTCGCGCTGGGGGTCAACAACGGCGATCTGAACCCGCAGAGCTACGTCTATAAGAAGAAGTCGGGCCTGCTCAGCCACAAGAAGAAGACCACCTACGATCCGCTCGGCGGCGACCTCGCCCAGCAGATGCAGGACACCTTCGCCTCGACCGAGGATAGCGTCGCCGCCCTGTTCGCGCAGCTCGGCTACGCCATCGACCAGGGCACGTTCGACGGCCTGCAGATCGCCCGCTCGAAGATCAGCACCAAGGGCAAGACGCAGGACGAGATTTCCAAAGCGATCGGCGACTGGTTCACCCAGGCCGGGGAGAGCATCAACAGCTACCTGAACGCCACCCTAGGCACCGGGTTGAGCTACGACATCGCCGGCATGACGACGTTCGTCAACGACCTGTACGCGGTCAATGGCCTCCTCGACCACCTGAACGTCGGCCTGTTCGGCACCAACGTAGCCGGCGGCAAACTGGTCGAGCAGCTGCTGGGCCTGACCGGCGGGCTGGAGGCGCTGACCACCAGCGTCTCCACCTACTACGACCAGTTCTTCGCCGATGCCGAGAAGGAGGCCAACACCCTGGCGGATGTGAGCAAGGCCTTCGCCGACGCCGACCAGACCCTGCCGGCGACGCGGGCCGAATACCGGGCGCTGGTCGAGAGCCTCGACCTGACCACCGAGGCTGGCCGCGCCACGTTCGCCACGCTGATGAACCTGGCGGGGCAGGCCGACGCCTACTACGACATCCTCGAGCAGCGGGCGAATGCCGCGCAGGCGGCCCTGGACAGCTGGGCCGGTGGTCTGGCGGACGCGGCGGGGACGGCGTTCGACACCCTGAAGACCAGCCTCGCCGCGCAGCAGCAGGCCCTGACGGATGCCTACAACGCCCGGCTGACCTCGCTGAACGACCTGCTCGACTCGGCCAACAGCTCGGTCGGCAGCCTGACCGCGGTCGGCAACAGCCTGGATGCCGCGCTCAAGCAGCTGTCCGGTTCCTCCGAGCAGGCGACGATCCTCCTGCACGAGCAGGCAGTTTCCACCCTGCAGTCGGCGCTGGCTTTCGCCCGGGCTGGCGGGGCGCTGAGCGATTTCACCGGGCTGCAGGAGGCGCTCGACGCGGCTACCAGCATCGATGCCGGGCGCTACGGGACGCGGGTGGACCTGCAGCGCGAGCAGGGCCGCACCGCCGGCCTGATCGCCCAGTTGCAGGGCGTCAACGGCGCTCAGCTGACGACCGAGGAAAGTATCGTCGCCAGCTTGCAGACGCAGATCGACCAGGCCAAGGCCGACTACGAGCTGCAAGCGGCGGGCCTCGACGCCCAGCTGAGCGCGGCGCAGGCGCAGCTGGATGCGCTCAAGGGCATCGACGACTCGGTCCGCTCCGTCGCCGAGGCCCTGGACGGCTTCGCGCAGGCGTTGGCCGCCGCCCAGGCGGCAGCCGCTACGCCGACCGTGGGCAGCGTGGTCGCCAGTGTCTACCAGAGCGTGCTCGGCCGGGCTCCGAGCGCCGCCGAAGTCGACTACTGGACCGGGCAGATCGGTGCGGGCGCCACGGACATCAGCCATCTGGGCGAGGCGGTCGGAGCCTCTGGAGGGTCGGTGCCGGCCTTCGCCGCCGGAGGCCTGCATAGCGGCGGCCTGCGGTTGGTCGGTGAGAATGGCCCGGAGCTGGAAGTGACCGGCCCGAGCCGGATCTTCAACGCCCGGCAGACCGCCGACCTGCTGTCCGGCGGCGGTGCCTCGGCCGAGGAGCTCCGCGGCCTGCGCGCCGACCTGGCGCAGGTGTTCGACGCCCTGCGCGCCATCGCCAAACACACCATGAAGACCGCCCGGAACACGGATCTCCTGCCGCCGGTGCTGCAGCAAAACGAGGCGTTCAATCCATGAGGATCATCCAACCCATCGACATCACCGAGGCGGTGCTGGTCGCCAGCAACGTGCCGGAGGACGACTACCCGCCCTGGGCCCCGGCGACCGCCTATCTCGTCGGCGACCGCTGCCGGCGGGGCCGCCGGCTCTACGAGGCGCTGCTTGCGCACAGCGGCGTCGACCCGGGCGGGACGGCCACCAACCCGGCTACCTGGCTGGATCTGGGGATGGACAACCGCTGGCGGATGTTCGACGACCAGGTCGGCTCGCTCACCCGGCAGGCGGGTGCCATCGCCGTCGCCCTGCAGCCCAATGCGGTGATCAACGCCCTGGCCCTGTTCAACCTGCAGGGCCGGACGGTGACGGTGGCGATGACCGACCCGAACGAGGGCGAGGTCTACCGGCGCACGCTATCGCTGGTCGATGCCGGCGTGAGCGACTGGTACGCCTGGTGCTTCGCACCGATCGGCCGCCGCCGCGACGTCGTGCTGCTGGACCTGCCGGCCTACGGCACCGTCCAGCTGAGCGTGACCGTCGACAACGCCGGCGACCCGGCGGCCTGCGGCCATCTGGTCACCGGCACTCAGGCCGACCTCGGCGTGGCGCTGTACGGCACCAGCGTCGGCATCACCGACTACTCGCGCAAGGACACCGACGACTTCGGCAACGCCCTCGTCGTCGAGCGCGCCTACAGCAAGCGCGCCGAGTTCGACCTGCGCCTCGACACCGCCCGGGTGGGCGCCATCCAGCGTCTGCTGGCCTCGATCCGCGCCCGCCCGGTGGTCTGGATCGGCGAGCCGGGCTACGAGGCGACCGTGCTGTTCGGTTTCTTCAAGGACTTCACCCTCTCGATCTCCGGCCCGTCGCTCTCCGACGGGACCCTTACCGTGGAAGGACTGGTATGACCCTACCCGCGATCACGCCGCTGCCCCCGGCACCGGCGCGCAGCGACGCACCCAACGATTTCTCGGCCAAGGCCGACGCTTTCGCCGCGGCCCTGCCCGGACTGGTGGCGGACATCAACGAGGCGGCCGGCTTCATCGACCAGCGCGCCGTCGACGCCCAGCAGAGCGCCCAGGCGGCGCTGAATGCCGTGGCGGTGGCCGGCAGCGCCGAAGGTATTCCCGCCCTGGCCGGCAACGCCGGCAAGGTTCTGCGCATCAACGCCCAAGAGAACGCGGTGTTCTGGGACACGGCCGCGCCGCCGGCCAGCAGCGGAACGCCCGGCCTCGTCGCGCTGGCCACGCTGGCGGAGGCCAACGCCGGCACGGACCCGGCCAAGGCCATCGTCTCCGCCGTGCTGGCGGCGGTGCTGGCCGGCTATGCCCGGCTGGACTCGCCAACCTTCAGCGGCGCGCCGAAGGTGCCGACGCCGGCGGCCGGCGACGACAGCCTGCGGGCCGCCAACACGGCCTTCGTGCAGACCAGCCTCCGGGCGGCGATCGCCGCCCTGGTGAACCAGTCGCCGGCCGCGCTGGACACGCTCAACGAACTGGCCGCGGCGCTGGGCAACGATCCGAACTTCGCCACCACGGTGCTCAATGCCCTGGCTGGCAAGCAGCCACTTTCGGGCAACCTGAGCGCCCTGGCGGGGCTGGCCGGGGCGGCCAACCAGCTGGGTTACTTCACGGCGGCAGGCGCGATGGCGCTGACGGCCTTCACGGCGTTTGCGCGGACCCTCGCCGGGGCGGCGGATGCCCTAGCGGCGCGCACGACGCTGGGCGCCTGCGGCATCGCCGGGCCGGTGAGCCAGACGCTATCGGGGACGGCCGTGGACTTCACGGCCATTCCGAGTTGGGCGAAGAAGGTGACGCTGGCGTTTTCCGGCATGAGCACAACCGGAGGGTCGTACCTCGAAGTACGACTCGGCTCGGGCGGGGTGATCTCCTCTGGATACATCGGAAATGGGATCGTCAATAACGGGGGATCTGGCAGCGGAGGGATTTCGACAACCGGATTTTATATCCGAAGCAGTGGCGCGGCAGACGCGCTGTCCGGGAACATGACATTGGAAAAGAACGCGGATAACACGTGGGTGATGGACTATATGCTCGCCATCGACGGCAGCACGAACGTGTACTACGGGGCGGGGCGGGTAACCTTACCGGGCTCCTTGGATACGATTCGGGTGACGACCCAGGCGGGCACCGCATCGTTCGATGCCGGCATCGCCAGTCTCACCTATGAGGGCTAAGCATGTTCCGCATCGAATACAACCTTGAAACCGGCGAACGCCGGGAGATCGAGCAGACCGCCTACCGGAGCCTCGCCGACCCGACCGTAGTCGTCGTGCTCGATGCCACGGAACCGGCGCCGGAAGGGATGGAGTCCTTCGATCCGGCCGCCGTGGACACCGCGGTCAGCGACATCGCCCCGGTTTGACCGGACCGTTCCAGCCTTATCTCAGGAACCCGCCCCGGCGGGTGTTTTTTGCCCGAAACCCGGCCCCGCGCCGGGCATTGCGTCTCTGATACTGCATGGCCTGACTAGGTCGGAAAGGATTAATGAGGCCAATGATAGCGTTGTGCTATATAGTGATCGGCAGGTCTCGCCGGTTTGTTGATAAGACTGGTATTGCGGAAGGTATGCCGCCCACGACAGTTTCCACTTTATGCTCGGGAAGGCAGTGTTTCTTAATGACGAATTCTTTTTCTCTTGAGTTCCCGCAAGCCACGCAGGCTCAGCTTGCGGCTTTAATGCAGAATATCTTGGACGATGACGAAATTGACTTTGGAGCGCGTTGTCCAACAAAGCCAGAGCCTGATTTTGCAGTAGCAGAGTTGGCCGGCTGTTACCGCCTTGCTTGGCAGCTTCTGGTTTCCGGTGTGAATATGTCTTCGGCACGCCGTCTTGTGGCAACCATTGCTATTCGCGGATCAGCTACGCCCGAACAAGCCGCTCGCTTTAAACTTATACGTGCACGCTTCAAGCATATGCGTTTTGCTTGCTCTAACTGCAGCGAGCAACACGCATACCCTGAGCAACTTAACTCCATTACTCGGCTGATGGGAAAGTTTCAGGATGCATTCAAGAACGGGCAGAAGATAAAAGCTCTTGCGTTGGGGGGACGGCTTTGGTTTCGACTGCGGACTAGTTTCTTTGAGGGCTTGCGCAAATATATTGCTGATGCCCAGCTCTCTTCCGTCGAAAGTTTCAAACGCTATCTTGCGGGAGAGAATCAGTTGCTTGCCGAAGCTGTACGGGACAGCGGGTATCTTACCGCTCGGCAGTTTCATGCATTACGCAAAATCATAAGTCGGCGCATTGCGTTGAATGACACACGCCGCGTTCTCTATCCCTCTCCCGAGCTCGATGAGCTTTCTCTCTTTCTCGCCACTATAAATGGCCTGATGGGAGATATGCATGATGACTTGGTTCTGAAGCGAATTCGGAAAGAGCTCGACTATGAGAAAGAGCCGTTTGAACTACCGGATGAGATTGCTAGCAGAATTCGGGCTTTTGTAATGGCCTACCAAAATCTGCACAGCCCCGCGATTAAAGCATAATCGCGCAGCTGCAAGTGGCTCAGCACCTGCATCAAAGATACCGTCGTCACGCCATTGTCTGAAGCGCTGGGTACGCCGTTTTCCAGAGGCCATAGCGCTCAGGTAGATCACACCATTTGGCCCTTCAGATAAACCTTAGACGCTCGACTAACTCCACCAAGCCCGCTTCTCGCGGGTTTTTTTATGCCTGGAGAAACCCATGCCCATCACCGAGCAGCAGTTGCTGCAGATCATGCCCAACGCCGGCCCTCGTGCCGGCGTTTTTGTGCCGGTCCTCAACGCGACCATGAAGCGCTGGCAGATCAATACGCCCCGGCGGATTGCCGCCTTTCTCGCGCAGATCGGCCACGAGTCGAGCCAGCTGCGCAACACCCGGGAGCTCTGGGGGCCGACACCGGCCCAGGCGCGCTACGACCTGCGCATCGACCTCGGCAACAGCCCGCAGGCGGACGGAGACGGGAAGAAGTACTTGGGCCGCGGCCTGATCCAGATCACCGGCCGGGCCAATTACGCGGCGGTGAGCATCGCCCTGTTCGGCGACGACCGCCTGCTCAAGGCGCCCGAGCTGCTCGAGCAGCCGGAGTGGGCGGCGGAGTCCGCCGGCTGGTTCTGGTGGGTGAAGGAGCTGAACGGCCTCGCCGACCAGGGCCGGTTCGCCGACATCACCCGCCGGATCAACGGCGGGCTGAACGGGCAGAAGGAGCGGCTGGCCCTGTGGTCGCGGGCCACGGAGGTGCTGGCATGAGCCTCGCCGACCTGATTCCCGCGCCATACCGGATCGCGGCCGCCGGCGGCATCGCCCTGGCCCTGCTGCTAGCCGGGGCCGGCATCGTCTGGTGGGGGCTATCCCCGCGCATCGGCCTGCAGTCCGCCCGGGCCGATCGCGCCGAACAGGCGCTCGCCGACTCGCAGCAGTTGGTCGAGCGACAGGCCGATGTGCTGGCCGAGCAGCAGAAACAGATCGGCCAGATTACCGCCCTGGACCAGCGCATGCGCGCGCTCGAACAAACCGTCAATCGTAATGCAGAGGCCCAGAGCCGCGCCCTCGAGGAGCTGAAACGCCATGACCAAGCCGTCGCCGACTATCTCGCTGCTGCTGTGCCTACTGCTCTTGGCTGGTTGTACGAAAGACCCGAGACCACCGATCCCACCGCCTACCACAGCCAGACAGTACTGCCCGCTGACCCCGTGCCGGCTACCGGCGCGGCCGGCCCTGCACACCAATGACGACTGGCGCGCCGCCGTCGATGCGCTGGAAAGGGAGTTGCTGAGCTGCGCCGGGCAGGTGCTGGAGTGCATCGAGCGGCAGCGTGTGCAGCAGGAGTGAAAGGCTCCGTCTGAGATGCCTCTCTGTGCGTGCGGCTGCTCGTCAGAGATGTGATGGCTGGAAGCGTGATGCAGTTTGCAAATTGTGTGAATTTTTATTCTTAATCGGTATAAGCATAATCCATTGAGGCATAAAGATTGCCGCTTGGCGTTCCGATAATGTCCAGTAAGAAAGGATGGTTTTTTACGACCCCATGGATGGTGAAGTGGGGCGGTCGTGCTGACGATCACCCCCTCTGTGGTCTCTTCAAACCCAGGGGGCTCTATGAATTACAAGAATATGAAAATCTCCAGCCGGCTCATCCTCGGCTTCGGTCTTTTGACTCTGTTGATCGCCTTGATGGGCGGAATCTCAGTGGTCAAAACCAATCATCTGGGCGAAGCCTTCGATCAGGTCGTCAATGACCGCTACGCGAAGATCGCCACGCTCAACAGCATTAAGGAAGGCATGCACCAGATGTCGGGGCAGTTGCGCAATGCCGTCATCATGACCAACCCAGACGACATCAAGGCTCAGCTCAATGAGGTGGAGTCGGTCCGCAAGGGGATAGTGGAGCACTGGGAATGGCTGCATAAGACCATCAAAAGCGACAAGGGCAAGGAGCTGCTGGCGAACGCCGAGGAGCTGCGCCGCAAATACGTGGCCGTTCACCAGCGCGTGGTTGGGCTGATTGCCGAGGGCAAGAGGGAAGCTGCGGCCACTGCGTTGCTGGGGGATCTGCGTCCAGTCCAGCAGGCTTATTTCGCCGGGGTCGATCAGTTCGTCGAGTTCCAAAAGGGCTTGATGGACGAAGACGCTCGGCAGACCGCCAGCGACATCTCCGGCATGGAGATCTTCACCGGAGCGTTCGGGGTCGCAGCGATCGTGGCCGCGGTGCTGTTGTCCATCTGGCTCATCCGCGCCATCACCCGACCGCTCGGTCAGGCGGTGGACATTGCGCAGGCGGTGGCTGATGGCGACCTGAGCATGGAGTTCGACGCCGAAGGCAACAGCGAGACCGCCCAGTTGCTGCGCGCCCTCAAGAACATGCAGAGCAGCCTGGTCAAGGTGGTTTCCCACGTGCGCCAGAATGCCGAAGCGCTGGCCTCGGCCACGGGCGAGATCTCCCTGGGCAACACCGATCTGGCGCAGCGCACCGAGGAACAGGCCGCCGCGCTGGAGGAAACCGCGGCGAGCATGGAACAGCTGACCGGCACCGTCCACAACAACGCCGAAAACGCCCGCCAGGCAACCGAAGTGACCACCAGCGCCTCAAATATCGCCCAGCGCGGCGGCGACGTGGTCGAACGGGTGGTCGAGACCATGCAGGGCATCTCGCAGAGCTCCGACAAGGTCGCCGAGATCATCAGCGTCATCGAAGGCATCGCCTTCCAGACCAACATCCTGGCGCTCAACGCCGCAGTCGAGGCGGCCCGTGCCGGCGAGCAGGGACGCGGCTTCTCGGTGGTGGCCAGCGAGATCCGCGCGCTCGCCCAGCGCAGCTCGACGGCCGCGAAGGAAATCCAGGCGTTGATCAGCGACTCGGTAAGCCGCGTGAATGCCGGCTCCCGGCTGGTGAACGAGGCCGGCAGCACGATGACCGAGATCGTGCAGTCGGTGAAGCGTGTGACCGACATGATGGACGAGATCGCCACCGCCTCGAAGGAGCAGAGCACCGGCATCGAGCAGGTGAACACCGCCGTCAGCCAGATGGAGCAGATGACCCAGCAGAACGCCGCGCTGGTCGAGGAGGCCTCGGCCGCCGCCCAGTCGCTGGTCGATCAGGCTGAAAGCCTGCGTGCCGCGGTGGCAGTGTTCAAGATCGCCGGTCAGGCTGCCAATGAGGCGACTAGCACCTCCGCCGCACCGGCGCCGAAGGCCGGTCGCCTGGTGGCTCCGGTCTCCGCTCCGCGCAGCCTGCCTGGCAAGGCAAAGCTCGCCTCGGCGTCCGCCGTGAGCGAGTGGGAAACCTTCTGATCCTGAGGGCGGTGCGGGGTAGAACACGCCTCGCATTCTGAAGGAAGCGCAAGCCCCTGCCGTACCGGTGGGGGCTTTTTTATGTCAGAGAAACACGTCGGCGGGTACGCCAAAACGCTCCGAGAGCGCCCGGATATGCCGGATGTTGAGTTGACGCTTGCCGCCCAGAATCTCGGAAATAACGGACTGCGTGCCAACCTCAGGCAGGTCGCCCTGGCTTAAGCCATGCTCCTGCATCAGATACCGCAGCACCTCCACGCCGCTTGCCCTGGGCAGAGGCCGGTGTGCCTCGTCGTAGGCTTCGATCAGGTCGCCCACGTGCGAGACAAGACTGGCCAGCGGGTGATCTTCATCGTCACCGACGATGGCCAGCAGTTCGTCCAGAGCCTCGACCAGCGCGTCGTAGTCTTCTTCGTTGGTCGGCTTGCTGAGCAGAGGGGCGACATAGCGCCAATGCTCGCAGGCCTGCTTGATCAGTGTGGACAAGGTTATTCCCTCCACTTGCCTTTATCGTATTCGGCGTGATCCAGCACATGCTGGATAAGCACCTTCTGCGCCCGGTATTGGACGATGGCGATCAGGCGCAGTTTGTTGCCACCGATATCGAACACATGCTGCGGCCCAACCTTGTCTGTGGCAGGGAACAGCCGTTTCAGTTCGGCGAAGTCCTGCGGGCTGCTGGCCTTGATCAGTCGATACCAAGCCTCGAGCGCCGTTGCAGCCTGTGGCCACTTCGCCTTCGCTTCCCAGATGCGCTTCTGTGTAATGACGTGCATGCCTACCTGCTATCGCATTTTGCGATTGGGGCGAAGAGTAGTGCATGCCTGTGTCAATCGCAAGTTGCGATAGCTGATGTAGTCAAGGACCCTGCTACACCGGCAGGGGCTTTTTTGCGTTCGGTACTCTGGCTTGTCGATCTCGAGTCGCCGCCGGCGCCTATGGCTCAGTAGATGTACAGCGAGCTGTTGCCCGGGCTGAGCGAGTGATGACGCGCACTATGCCCCTTGCGATGATGTATTCCGTAATGGGGATGCTGCTCATATTGAGCAGTGCTCTGAGGCTGATACGGGTTATGGGAGCAGCCGGCCATCGCAAGACTGGCTGCGACCAAGATGGCGCTTGTGAGTTTAGCTGGCATGATGGCTCCTGATGCACGTATGGAGCATGGAGCTATTCAGACATTCCAAGGGGGCTATCGGTTCTGGAGGATGGCTTCCGGGAGAAAGGATGCATTGCCGCCTGGAGTCTCGGAAGTGACGGATTTGAGATTTTCCTTGGAAATCGAGGATCTACACGGCTACAGGTATGAGCCTTATTTGTGCTTTCGTATTGCCAGTTTAGTGGCACAGGCACAGGGGCATACTCCTGTGCTGGGGACTCAATCGTCCTGAGCCCCACGTTCGCGGGCAAGTCCCGGGAGAGCGAAGCTGACTGCCTTCGTTGCTCCGAGATCTGCCCATGTGCGGATATATTCGGTGTACCGATTATCGATGCATCCCGAAAAAGCTATACATCACAAATAAAAGGTGTATATTTCGGCCACTGCTTTGCAATTGCTACATCGATACTCGGTTTGATGTTTTCTGCTTTCATCTCCTTGGCTCGTTTTGCTTTTCGCACCTCAGTCTCGGCTTGGCTTTCTTTACGCCGCCGTAGTCTTATTACACCTTGGAGATAGAATATGTCTAACCGTGAAAATGGCACCGTCAAATGGTTCAACGATGAAAAGGGTTTCGGTTTCATTACCCCTGAGAATGGCGCCGACCTTTTCGTCCACTTCCGTTCGATCGAAAGCAACGGCTTCAAAAGTCTGAAAGAAGGCCAGGCAGTTACTTTCGTCACCGTCAAAGGCCAGAAAGGTCTGCAGGCGGATCAGGTGCGGATCGTTTAAGTATCCCGCTCTAAAAAAAGCCCCGTTAATCGGGGCTTTTTTATGCCTGCTCCTTACCCCTTCAACACCTTCGCCCCATCGAAGTGCTGCACCCGGCGGTGGTCGTGGTCGAAGCTGTCGATCGCCTGTCGCACATGCCCGGCCATGAAGCGCATGGTCATGTCCAGGCGGCGGGCCAGCGAGCGCAGGGCGCGCAGTTCGTACAGTGGCCCGTCCACCCGGTAGCCGACCTCGGCGAGCTGGCCGAGCAGCGTCTCGCCGGGCGAGTACTCGCTCATCAGCAGATCGCCCGTCGTCACCGTCAGCTCCGTGCTGTTCGGGTTGTCATGGCGAAACTGCTGCGGGTTCTTCGCCTTCCAGTCCTCGATGGGGAAGTCGATCGGCAGGCGGCCGAGTACCTTCGGCGCTTCCGGCTCCAGCCACTCGCCCTCCAGCTCGATGCGCGCCACCAGGCTCACCGCTTCGGTGAACTGCTCCGGGGCGATTTCCTTGTAGCCGCAGCCGAACTTGCTCTTGAGCGCCGACCAGCAGGCGGTGGCGGCCTTGCCGCGCCGGGCTTCGGGCAGGGCCTCGATGCGTGCTGCGACCAGGGCCTTGATCGCGCTTTGCTGCTCGCCGGACAGACCGTTGGGGAGCGCACGTGGCGCTGGGCTGGGCACGAACTGCTCCAGGGCGGCATCGAGCCACAGGCGCAGCGGTTCGGCGCGTTCCGGGCGGGCGTGGAGCAGGGCGAGGTCCAGGCCGCGGCGGTCGATCACATTAAGCATCTGCCGGCCGACCTGCCGCTGCGACCGGTGCTCGGGGCGCAGGTGGCGGGTGACGCAGTAGGCGTCGCGCAGGCTCAGGGCGTTGGCCACGTCGGCCGCCACGAACCACAGCTCCTCGCCTTCGGGCACGATGCGGAAGGCGCGGTCGTTGTAGGTCAGGCGGATCGGCACCGATGGCTCGGCCGGGGCGGTGGCCATCGCGCGCGGGTTCAGCGCCTCGCCTTGCTGCCAGTAGGCGGCGAGGGCGGCGAAGCATTCGCGCTGATATTGGATCAGCCGCTCGCGGATCTCCGGGCGCACGCGGGAGGCATCCACGCCGAACAGCCAGCCGTTGAGGTAGTCGAGGGGGAGGCAGACGAGTTCGCGCTCCTTGCCGTCTTCGGCAACCGTGGTCGTGATGACCATGGTCGATTTGAGGACAGGATGACGCTGGATGCGTGCGTACTGTGACTTCCAGTCGAGGCCAATGGCTTCGCTGATGGGCTTCATCGCCACGAGGCGTTCGCCTGCGGGAGTGGAGATGACGGTGAGATCGTGACCTTGAAAGCTGACGGTGCCGAGCTGGCTGCTGATGGCCGACATGGTGTTTTTCCCTTTGCAGTCCGTTGACCGCTTCCCCTCCGCCAAGAGGGGTGAGCGGAACCGTGCGGGTTGGCGGACCGGGCAAAGGAACCGGCGGGCCGTGAGGCCCCCACACACGGCCCGCCCATAACGGATGCAGCCATGTTGCGGGCACAAAAAAACCGCTTACAGCGGCTTCGTGACCGCCTTTGCTAACCGGGCCGCCAAGCCCAGGTCGCTGGATTTACAGCGACGGTAGAACCTTAGCGGGAGAGGCTGACGGGAGTCAACAGGGAGGGGCTTCTCTGATAGCTAGCTGATAGCATCAGCAGCGCATGGTGTATAACATCGAATAGCGGCCAGCTTGGCCATGGAGTTCGCGACGTAGACAGGGAGAGCTGTAATGAGGAGTGTTATCCACCAGTCCCATCTGGCAGGTTACGTCATTTGGTGCCTATTTACAGTTGGGTAATCAGCATGCATGAAGACATGATCTATATTCCTGTCAGCGCAAGTAAATGGTTTCTGCAAACCGTTTACTCTGCAATTTTATTTCTAGTTATTATAAAGCTAACCAACACCATCTTTGCCATTACGGCAGTCGCAGCCTTGAACGCAGCCTTGCTAGCGAACCCCAAATCAGCAGTCATCGATACAAAAAGAAAGATATTGACCTATTTCTACAGAAAGCCGTACTCATTAATTTTCAGAAGGCAAGTAGATCTCTCAAGTTACTCTCGAATTTATTCTCAAGTAGAAAGTTATGCGGGAAGGTCTTTGCACCTGAGCGGGCCTAGAGGCGAGCACTTGGTTATTGCAAAATTTGATCAAAACCCTGCATCGGCAAATCAACATATTCAGGAGATCACCCAGCTCAGGAAAAATATTGCTAGCACACTTGGAATACATGACGGTGGAGAGGCTTGACCTTTAACTTATGGTTCAAGTTTGCTCGCCTCGCTCACTTGGGCCCGCCTAAAGCGCTGCGCGCTTTATCTAAAAATTTAGGGTAGACAACGGCGCAGCCTTGTCTACCACTGCCAACGGTGGGTAATCGCTATGCGAGTTCCCCACCCTGCGAGCTGGATTTCCGAAATCTCCGTTGCAGCAATACGCAAATGAAAGCATGAAAGAAATATAGCTAATATTGTCTTCTCGGCTAATACTTTTCGGGGTTTTTATGGTCTTTGTTAATGAGTTTATTTCTCGGGATGATATGGAAAAGTATGGTATTCGTGAAATAAATAAGAAATATTTAAAAATGAACTCGCGCAACAGTTGGACTATAGATCGCGAGAGAAATATATATCTTCGCTATATGATGTCGGGGCGGGAAGATCTTTCTAACTTACATACTTTCACCTTCTTTTGGGGAGGGGAGCTATTTGAGGTTCAGCTTTTTGGTGATGGGTATGCTAAGCGGGGTGGTAGCGGGTTGAGTATTTGGAGGCCAAGATTGATTGATATTCCGAGTAAGTTTTCAGAGAGAAGAGAAGAAATTTTGGGTGATCTAAAAGAAGCACTTACTGAATACAAGGAGGCTGGGGTTTTTACGACTGTAGAACAACATGCCGTAAGATTTGAATTTTGATTTGACTTGATTGAGAGCAAGTAAGGTAGACAACAGCGCTGCCTTGTCTACCGATACTGACGATGGGCAATTGCTCCGCGACTACTCGGATCGCTGGCAATCACCCGGCTATTCAACGACCATCCAGAATCTTTTTCAGAGACTCGGAAAAGGAGTAAGAGGGCGTTTCTGTGCCGTTACTGGCGTAGCTTATTTCTCCCCCAAGCGCCTTGGCTATTTGTTCGGCGCGATCACTGGCGGAGCTGGTGGCGGTTATTTCAGAGGAAAGGTGGACATAGGCGTTTGGCAGTTCGACAAGTCCAGACTTCCAGATGTTCGCCGCTACTTTGCCGGAAACCTTGACCTGGGCATATAGATTATTTTGGCTGTTGTCGGCCTTCTGGTAGTTTGCCACGGCCTCGCTGGCTTTAACGATGTTGTTGAGCTTTTCTATGTCCGTCGTCGGTATCTTTTTCGAGGGCAAGTCGGACAAGGGTTTGACTTGGCCTTGTAGTGCATTGGTGATGCTGTTGTTCGATATTCCCGATATGCTCACTTTTTAGTTCTCCTTCGATCCTTTAATGGTTCCCACGCTTCTGCGAGGGAATCGCTTTTGAGGGAGGCTATCACGGTCCGCTCCAATTAGGCCTTTCGCTTTCAGCCTTTGCACGTCCTTAACACCGCCTACAGGCGACTTCTCCAGCGAGTAGGGTAGCGCGAGCATTCTCAAGAGCCGTCGCGTGGTCTTCAACATCAAGGGTAACGACTACCGTCTGGTCGTTGCCGTGGCTTATCGCTTCGGCGCCATTTATATCAAGTTCATCGGCACACACCGACAATACGATGCTGTTGATGCCGATACCGTTGAAATGGAGTGAACGTCATGAACATTCGTCCGATTCGCAACGATCAGGACTACCGCGCGGCGCTCAAGGCACTCTCGCCGCTTTTCGACAATGAGCCCGAGCCGGGCACCCCAGAAGGTGACCGCTTCGAAGTCATGCTGACTCTGGTGGAAGCCTACGAAGCCAAACACTTCCCGGTGGATCTTCCCAGCCCTATCGATGCCATCAAGTTTCGCATGGAGCAATCGGGGCTGACCGCCAGCGATCTGAGTCCGGCAATCGGCCGCACCAACCGGGTCTATGAGGTGCTGAATGGCACCCGCTCTCTGACTTTACCGATGATCTGGAAGCTACACAGCCTGTTCGGAATCCCGGCAGAAAGCCTCATCAAACCGACTCCGCGCGCCCGAGCATAACCCCCGGAGCGCGTAGGGTAGACAACGCGCGGTCTACGAGAAGGCGAAGGGGCGGTAGAGAGGCCAGATATGGCGATGTATTTCGTAGGCGCTGTCTAGGAAATTCGGAGCTTGGTGGTAAAAAAGTGGTACGGAACGATTGCCTGCTCTCTACAGCCCTTTATCCATGCGGGATCTGAGTTTAGTCGGGACGATCCATCATCGGCGCAACGCAGAAGCGGTGGGATGGCTCAGGCCGCGTGGCTACGAGTTAGGGCTGGTTTCTATGACATCTTGAAGTGTCTGATCTCGGCGTTGTTGCCTGTTTTCTGAGGTTCGTTGCTGCCAGAAGTCTTATATGGCGAATCGAATGGACACGATTGCATTGCGGCATGCCCGTCTGTGCCGAGATCTTCCCTTATAACTCCGACTCCTGCTCGACTTCGTTCGTCCGAGGATGCTAGAGGCGGTTCTCCGTTTCCATAATCAACGGATTATGGATATCAGCGGAATATTCGAAATAGCCTGGAAATAAAGAGTAGCCAGTATTTCTGGTCATGGGCTGCGGCACTATATGCGCCAGCGAAGGAGGGAGCACGTATAAAGAGTGGTGGGAGAGAGCCGTTTGGGCGCCTGTTGGAGCCAGAGGCTTGTAGGGCAGTATTTCCGAGTTTTCTTGAGGGCGCTTATGGAAACGCCTTGCCAGAAGCGGCAAGGCGTCTTGGGTTTCTGCTTACTTCTTCTCTTCTGCAGCACCCTCGGTTGCTTCAGTAGCCTTCTGTTCGGTGGCTGCGGTAGCTTCCTGGGGGGCTGTAGTGTTTTCAGTTGCTCCGGCTGCTTTCTGCTCCACGGCAACGGTGGCATCGCTCTTGACTGCATCGCCAGTAGACTGGGTGGCCTGGGGAGCAGCAGTGTTTGCCGGCTCTACCTTGTGGTCTGACTTTTCGCCGCAGGCGGCCAGACCGAGAGTGGCTGCGAGCAGCATGGCGTAAGTCAGCGTTTTTTGCATCTTCTACTCCTTGAGAGTATCCATGGGAAAAAGCGGGAATACTGACCGTCTGTAGGTTCCGCTATTTTTGCAAGGTCGGCATTGCAACAGACAATCGCGTGGCCCCAAGCCACTGTTCATGATATGGGGCTGGTTAGGGCAATTTAAAGTGCGAGGGATGCATGAGGTATTTATTCTTCTCGCGATGCAATTGTCGCAGATGGCCCTCTAAGACTCCTGGGTTCGCGGTTAGTTTCCGCAGATCCATAAATTTTCTCGGCTTGGCGCCTAATGGCCATAACCTGAGTCAGCTTGTCTATGTCAGCTTCTCGCAGGGGAGGGGCTGTTGCTGGCTGTACCATCGATGTCTGGCGTCTCGGATGGTCAACATCCGAAGCGAAATACCGATGCAACTCAAGGATGGCCGATGCCGTCTTCCGCAAGCAGCGGGTCGGCATCCCTTGACTCGTTGCCTGTCTCAGCCCCCTCAGGCGTAGGTATTGACCCGCGTGCCCAGGGCTCCTTCGGTGGCCAGCTGCGGCGTCGGCATTGCCGACTGAATCAATTGCAGGGTGGCGGAGGATTGGAGGTCCAAGGCCTTCTTCAGTAGCGTCATCTGTGCTTCCTGACCGACTTTCGCCTGTTGCAGCATCACAGAATCGGCGACGATGTTGTTCACGGAAATATCCATAACGGCTCCTAATCCGCTTTTGCTTGGTAGGCCCTGCCCGGGAGAGGTGCCTACGCCATTGTGGCAGGAACTCCGAGTGTACTGGAACTCCCGTGTTAGATGTGTTGTGCGCGCAGGCCGCTAAGCTGGGAGGCTACAGATGTAGCTCAATCACTGGGGAAGGGTTTTGCCAATTTCCGCAGCGGCACGAACGACGGCGCGTCGTGTAGCGGCGAGCAGATCGAGTCCTTCCCGCTCCGTAGCGAGCGGCCCGTGTCGTCGTCCCGCTGAAATCTCGTGACCGTTCTTCCCGGTGAAGGTAACGTTCAGCCGCAGTTTCAGCGCCAGCCGCAGAGCGTCTTTGTCATTTTTCAAGGGGTTCCAGACTGCATTGTGCCCGTTGGCCTCTTCAACCGGGAGCAGCAGGCCGCATGCGCTCCCTCGTGGGTGGCAGTCGCCGCAATGGTCGATCACCCACTCTCCCTGAATGCCAGCTGCTTTGGCTGCCAGTTCCAATAGTTCGCAATCTGTCATGCCTGCACTCCTTCCATAGAACATTGCAGATTGATGATAGCCATAGCTGACTGCAGGAGCGAAGAGGAGAGTTAACCTGATCAGACCAAAGATGGGGCATGACGAAGCCCCTCTTGAGTGGGGCAGCCACTGCCACCTGATCGATAAACCCGGCGGGAACCCCTGGGCTTCGGGGAGGGGCAGGCTATTCGGGATGTTTTAGCGATGGTGCTCGACGCACCGGTGTATCGCTGAGGGTGTCATCGTCGGAGCTGTTGGCGACGCCGCCGAGGATGCTGACGGTGGCGTCCATGTTTCAATCTTTCATCCCTGATGGTGACAGCGATTTCCGTCATGACACCGGTATTACCGCTTACAGCGTAATCAAGCATTTCTTCCGCTTTCCATCAAAATGAAGGCAAGTGCCGCATGGGAAACATTGTTTTGATAGTTCATCCGGCTTGGTGACGCATCTACCGGTCAGCCTGATGGCCAGGGTGGGGAGCTTGTAATCGGTTATTTTTCACGGAGAGCAAGATCGTCTTTTCGTTATTGACTCGATATATGCAACTCAGAATTGCGCCCAAGTTGGATTGACAGAAAATTGGCATTTTGTTTTTGTGATTGCCAGTCTTTAGAGCCTCCGAAGGCTAATGTCTCTGAACTGCGTCAAGGTAGTACTATGAAGCGCGTGTTTAAAGTAGCGACACTTTCTCTTGCCATTCTTTCTTCCTATGCCTGGTCTGCCGGTAATGCGGTCAAGACCCTGGCTCTGTCCGCCAAGCAGGAAGAGCAACTGTTCCAGATCTCGCGTCAGGGCTTCGATGCCATGGATAGTGTCCAGCGCGCCCGACTGGCGCTGTTCAGCGGCCATCCGAACGAGGCCAGGCAGCTCGTCGATGGCGCTGCCGATCTGCTGTCCGCCGATCAGGACGAGTGGAAGGCTTTCCTCAAGGCCGACAAGAAGACTCCCCATGGCGATAACGATTACATCGTGATCGATGCCGCTATAGCCGTGGCGGAAGATTACGTTGCAACTCCGGAAAAGCAGAAAGCGATTAATAAGGCCAACGAGAAGTTCGGTAAAGGCGATCATAAGGGCGCTGTCGAAGAACTCCGCCTAGCCGGTGTCGGCATATCGGAAACTCAATTCCTGATGCCGCTGAAACATACGCTTCAGTCCGTTCAGAGCGCCCGGGAACTGCTGAAGGACGGGAAATACTACGAGGCCAACCTAGCACTGAAAGGCGCCGAGGATGGAATCGTCACCGAGACCGAGACCATCACCGAAATTCCGGACCAGCCCTTGTCGGCCAAGAAGTAGTTCGGGGATAACTCTTCGGGTCATGCGTTGTCCCGAGCCAAAGCCCAGAGCCCCTGTTCTCGGCAGGGGCTCTTTTTTGTGTCCGCGATTTAGCGGCCGTACGGGCGAGCCTGCGTACTCCGGCTACTCGCCCAAGTCGGGGATGCCATATCCGTCGATGCCGTTGACCACCTTATCGCGTTCGGCATTTGGGTTTTCCTTCAATGGATGGGATGCAGCGCGCTTTGCATCCAGGATCTTCTGGGCCTTCTGAAGAGAGGCCTGTACCTCATTCAGGTCATCAGCAGCTGCCAGACCAGTCTGGAGTACGTCGCCAAGTTCGACCAGTAGAGCGTCTCGGGCAGCCTTGGCTTCGGCAATATCCTCGCGGGAAAAGGTTTCCTCCAGACGGGTGATGACTTCCTCGGCCGCCGAGCGATTGTTCCTTGTGGCGGCCTCCATCAGCTTGATTTTCAGTTCTTCAGGAAGCCCGAGATTGTCGAGTTGTGGTGAGGCTGAGCGGCTCATGATGGGCCTCGTTATTGAATAGGGTCGTCCTGTTGTGGCGATTCCTTATCTTAGGTTCCTATTCAGTATGGCAATCGCGTAACGAAAGCGCCGGGCCCGACCGACCCACGGTTCGAGCACTGTGCGGTACAGCAGGTCGGCCGCTAGGGGAGGCGGGCTAGGCGTGTTCTCTTTCCAGGATGGCCAGGGGAGCGGGGGCAGGGCGGTCGCTGGTGTAGATGGCAATATCCAGAATGACACCGAGTGCCGTTCTGTCGCCTGGTTTGTCATAGACCCAGTCCACCTTGGCCTCCAGGCTGTAGCTGGGGAGGTCGATCAGAGCCGAGAGGCGTTCGGCGGCCTTCGGCTTGAGATAGCCGATCCGTTCTCCATGCACGAAGACGGCCATCGAGTGGCTGCCGGCCTGCCATCTGAGCTCGACCGGATCGCCCCGGTAGACGTCTTCCCGGATGATGTCCTGGCGACTGCGGCCGTCCTCGTTCAGGTCCGTTTCGCCGACCACGGCATAGATGAGATTGCCGAACAGTCTCTTGCGCACAGTCGGAGAGGTGCCGCGGTTTTCGGGTCGCGATGACGCAGCGGGCTCGACACTGTGCCCTTCGAGGGGGATTGGCTTTGGCTTACCTGCCTTGCTGGTCTCAGTATGTTGCCCGTGATCGGCTTCCGAGAGATCCATGAAGCGGTCGAACAGAGACATGAGTAGCCCTCCTTGTCGTTTTCTTATTGTTCTTCTTTGGCTCTGTTCCGATAGTAGCTCACTAATGGCGTATTGCTGCCTCCTGATACTAAAGGCTGATTTGACAACCCAGGACGTTCTCGGGGGCCGGCCTTGACGTTTTTTGCTCGAAGAAGAGCCGATCAGCCGTATCGGAGGGGCTCGGGGGCCGGGAAGAGCCCCTGCCAGCGTGGCAGAGGCTTTTGGAGGACGGGTAATTCAGTCGCGGGACGAGGACTGCAGCCGTTCGGGCGTTCTTCTCGTCTGCGGAACGAAGAAAGGCCGGGACGCCACTTTGGATGGCCTGACGACTCAGCCGATCGTGATTTCCGGAGGCAGCCCCAGTGGCTCCAGCAAGGGCAGGTCGGGCATATCGATCACGACGCTGACCGCATCGTGACTGTTACCCAGGGGAATGTTGTCGGGAATATCGGGTAAAGCGGCAAGATTACCGAGAACGCTGATGATGTCGTCCATTTTCAATCTCACTCCATGATGAGGGTAGCGATTTGGGGCGGGACGTCGGTACTACCGCTTACAGCGTAATCAAGCTTCTCCCCCTCGCCATGAGCAGAAGACGGACGGCAGCGGGCTTCCCAGTCCTGCAGGTGGACTGGAATGGATAAGCCTTGGCTTGTTCCGTCTTGGGCGGCCCCGAACGAGCGGGGCCTGCGTAGGGGTCAGTACTTGTCCCAATTGTCCTTGAGCCATTTCGTGATGTTCTTGGCAGTCTGGATCGAACCCGGCATGTGCTGCTTGATCAGGCGCTCGGCCTTGAGCGCCGTTTCTATGGAGCGTTTGTCCCTGCTCAGGGCGTTCAGGTAGTACAGGACTTCGTGTCCTTCGTTGCGGTCGACGAAGTAGCTGTCCGGCACTCCGTTGAATCTCGGACTTTCGCTGGTCCATTTGTATTTGAATTGCAGATCGTGTTTGGTGACGGTAGCCATTCATTCTCCCATGGTCTTCTTTCCGAGCCGGGCATAATGCCCATATGCCATCAAGCCATGGATTTTGAACGGATTTCTCTTGTGAGCGTCACGAAACAGTCTTTTTCGGCAGCCTTCAATCTCTAGCCAAGGGTGCGCCATTTCTGGTCTTTCAGGCTTTGCTGCCTGATCCGTAAAAGACCTTTGCTGAAATATTTCTGCAATCTTCGAGTGATCCTGGCCTGCCCGGGGCGGGCTCGGCTGGCTGCTTTCCGCGAACCCGCCCACAGGAACTTATCGCGGCGATTTCCACCGAAAAAAAGGCTGGAACTTGCGTCCGTGTTCGGTCGCGTCGCGTAGAGGAACTCGTTCGATGAAATGGGAAGCGCTGCTGGACGAAACGCTATGGATCAGGCTCGGCATACTGCTGGCGGTGACCTTCGCCAGTTACTGGCTCCTGCGCAGCGTGGTGCGTATCGCGACCAGGCGGCTGGAGGCGCTGAGCGGGCGGGGGCGGCTGTATGCGTTCGCCGCACAGATGCTCGGGCAGACCAGTCGCCTGCTGATCTTCGCCTTCTCGCTGCTGATCGGTCTGAAATGGGTGGCGCTGTCCTCGCGCTGGGAATCCGTGCTCGCCCATGGCTGGTTCGTGGCCCTGGCGTTCCAGGTGGCCCTCTGGCTGGATACCGCCGTTCGCCTCTGGATGGAGAGCCTGACCCTGGACGGCCATGTCCGCAATCCGGTGACCACGGCCATCGTCGGCGTCATGTTCCGGGTGCTGATCTGGACCATGATGCTGCTGTCGATCCTGGCCAATCTGGGCGTGGACATCACCGCGATGGTCGCCAGCCTGGGCATCGGCGGTATCGCCATCGCCCTGGCGGTGCAGACGGTGCTGGGCGATGTGCTGGCTTCGCTGTCGATCGGCATGGACAAGCCGTTCGAGGTGGGGGACTTCGTGGTCTTCGACGATGTCGCCGGCACCATCGAGCACATCGGTCTGAAGACCACCCGCATCCGCAGCCTGGGCGGGGAGCAGGTGGTCTGCGCCAACGCCGAGCTGCTGAAGAAGACGGTGCACAACTACAAGCGCATGGATACCCGGCGCATCGTCTTCAAGTTCGGCGTCACCTACGACACGCCGGCGGGCAAGGTGCGCGAGGTCGCCGCGCTGGTGCGGCGGATCATCGAGGGCATCGGCGACACGCGTTTCGACCGGGCCCATTTCCTGGCCTTCGACGACAGCCAGCTGACCTTCGAGGTGGTCTACCTCGTGCTCAGCTCGGACTACAACCAGTACATGGACATCCAGCAGGAGATCAATCTCGGGCTGCTGCAGGGGCTGCGCGATCTGAACGTGCAGTTCGCCTTTCCCACGCGCAGCGTCGAGTTCGTCGGCGGCAGCCTGCCGGAGATCAGCGTGGCCGGCCTGCCGCAAGGCAGGGCCGCGACCGGGGCGGGAATGGAGGAAGGCGTCCGGGCCCGCTAGCCGCGGCTCGGCGCCGGCGGACTAGTCCTTGGCGTCCATGAACTCGCGCGCCCAGATGCGGTATTCCTCCAGGGTCGAGTAGCGGGCGCAGAGTTCGGGAGCGCTCATGTCCTGGGCGGCGAGCTGGCGCTGCTCCCGCAGACAGTCGTAGGTGGCCTTGATCGCCGCGTAGTAGGCGGCGTGCCCGTTGACCGTCACGCGCACGCCGGCGTCGGCCAGCCGGCGCAGGTCGCGCAGCTTGGGATTGCCATAGGTGATCAGCATCAGCGGGATCTTCACGTGCTCGGCGATAGCTTCCAGATGCTCGAAATCCCGGATGCCGAACAGGCAGATGCCGTCGGCTCCGGCCGCCTGGTAGGCGTTCACCCGTTCGATGGTTTCCGGGATGCCGAGCTGGCCGGCATTGGTCCGGGCGATGATGCTCAGGGACGGATCGATCCGCGCCTCCAAGGCTGCCCGGACCTTGCCGACGGCTTCGTCCAGCGGGATCAGATCGCTGATCTTGTGCCCGTACTTGGGCGGCAGCTGGGTGTCCTCCAGGGTCAGCGCGGCGATACCGGCGCGCTCCAGCTCCCGCACCGTGCGCATGGCGTTGATCGCGTTGCCATAGCCGTGGTCGGCGTCGCAGATGATCGGCAGGCGCGCCACCCGGCCGATGCGGGTGGCCTGCTCGACGAACTCGCTCAGGGTGATCAGGGCGAAGTCGGGGGCGGCCAGGACCTGCAGCGAGGCGACCGAACCGCCGAGGATGCCGATCTCGAAGCCCAGATCGCCGGCGATGCGGGCGGACATCGGGTCGAACACGGAGGCTGCGTCGTAACACTGGCTGGACTCCAACAGCGACCGGAACTGCTGCCTCAATTCGTGCTGGGAGGCGATGGTCATAGAGTGCTCCTTAATGCGTCGTCTTCTCTTCTCGGTCCGAGAATCGGCCTTTCTTCCCCGCCGGGTCAAGTCGGGAAACCGGCTAGGGGCAGGAAGGGGGCGATAACCGGTCGGCCGCTCCCGGACGCCGCCGACGGTTCGGTTCGGCGCGACGGGGACCGTCCCGGGCGCCGGCAGTGTCATAATGGCCGGCCACTCCTCTCTGCACGAACTGGTCAGCCATGTCTTCCATCAGCACCTCCGTCGGTCTGCGTCCCAGCGTTCTGCACCTGCCGCAAGGCGACTGGGACACGGTGCTGGATTGCCTGTGCGCGCACTTCCCGGCGATCGCCCGCGAGGTCTGGCTCGACCGCATGGCCCGCGGGCGGGTGCTGGACGGCGAGCAGCGGCCGATAGGCCCGCAGCACCCCTATCGGGAGGCGCTGCGCATCCACTATTTCCGCGAAGTGACGGCGGAGACGCCGATCCCCTTCGAGGAGAGCGTGCTGCACGTGGACGAGCATCTGGTGGTGGCCGACAAGCCGCACTTCCTGCCGGTCGCCCCGGTCGGCGAGTACGTCGAGCAGACCCTGCTGGCGCGGTTGGTGCGCCGCCTGGGAAATCCGGATCTGGTGCCGCTGCACCGCATCGACCGGCTGACCGCGGGCTTGGTGCTGTTCTCCTGCAATCCCGCCAGCCGCGGGCGTTATCAGGCGCTGTTCCGCGAGCGGAGCATGGACAAGGTCTACGAGGCCATCGCCCCGGCGCTGCCCGGCCTGGAGTTCCCGCTGTGGCGGCGCAGTCGTCTGGTCAAGGGCGAGCCGTTCTTCCGCATGCGCGAGGCCGAGGGGCAGGCCAACAGCGAAACCCGCGTCGAGGTCCGCGAGCGGCTCGGCGAGCACTGGCGCTACGCGCTGTACCCGGTGACGGGAAAGACCCATCAGCTGCGCGTGCACATGGCCGCGCTGGGGGCGGGGATCTGCAACGATCCGCTGTATCCGGAGCTGCTCGAGCGTTCGCAGCGGGAGACGGACGATTACCGTCGGCCGCTCAAGCTGCTGGCACGGAGCCTGAGATTCGTCGATCCCCTGAGCGGGGCGGAGCGGAGCTTCGAGAGCCGGATCCGGCTCGAGGCGGGCAGTCCCTGCCCGCAGGGCAGGGACTAGGCGGCGATCAGCTCGGCTTGATCTCGATGGTCTTCTCGGCGGCCACGGCTTCGGGTTTCTTCGGCAGGTTCAGGGTCAGCACGCCCTTCTTGAAGGTGGCCTCGATGCGGTCGGTGTCGACCACCTCGGGCAGGTTGAAGCTGCGCTGGAAGGAGCCGTAGTAGCGCTCGGAGAAATAGGAGTCCTTCTTCCTGTCCTCCTTCTCCTCTTTCTTCTCGCCCTTGATGGTCAGGACGCGGTTGGCCAGTCTGACCTGGACGTCCTTCTCGTCCATGCCGGGCAATTCGGCGGAAAGCTCGTAGAAATCCCCCTTGTCGCTGATGTCGACGGCGGGGATGCCCTGGCTGAACAGCTCGCGGGACCAGAGCGGCTCGCCCTCGAACAGGTTGCGGCCGAAGGGGGAGCGCAGTGCCTTGCGGTTGAAGTCGGAGAAGAGATGATCGATCTGTCGGCGCAGACGCTCCAGGGGATGCGGGCTCTCCGAGGACTTGCCGCTCTCGCCGTTCACTGGAACTTGCTTTTCGGTATCAGCCATATCCAATTCCTCCCTAGTTCGAGTCCGAAGCGGACGCTGCGATTCTGGCGCTCTCCAGATGGAAGCCTTTTGACTGTAGTCAAACCCGGCCGGACCTGCCGGCGCCGGGAGGCTCTGGCGCGCGGGAGGCGGAAACGGCCGTCACGGGGACGGCGCGACGAAGCCGAGCAGGGTGCTGATGGTGACGAAGGAAGCCACCGTGGTCAGCAGCAGGGCGGCGGCGCAGCGGCCGTCGACGCCGAAGCGCTGGCCGAGGATGGGGTAGATGCTCAGCATGGGCGCGCTGGCGAAGAGCACGCCGGCGGCCATCAGCGCCGGGTCCACGTCGGGCAGCAGCGAGAAGATCAGCAGCACGGCCAGCGGATGCAGGATCAGCTTGCCGAAGGCGATCATGCCGATCTCGCCATGCATGCCGCTGAGCCGCAGGCCGTAGAGGGAGCCGCCGATGACGAACAGCGCCAGCGGCGCCGAAGCGGTGGCCAGCATCTCCACCACCCTGGCCGGCACCGCCGGCAGGCGCAGCTCCAGCAGAGCCAGCGGCAGGCCGATGGCCATGGCGATGATCAGCGGGCTTCTCGCCAGGCGCTTGAGGGTTTCCCGCGCCACGCTCAGGGCCGAGCCCTCCTGTCGGCCGGCTTCGGCCAGTGCCAGGGCTAGCGGGATGATCAGCAGGTTCTCCACCACCATGTTCAGCGCCAGGCCGATGGCCGCGGTGGCGCCCAGGGTCATGGCGACGATGGGGTAGCCGACGAAGCCGCTGTTGGAGTTGGCCATGCCCAGGGCGGCGATGGCGCTGCTGTCCAGCGGCTCCCGGCGCAGCGTGCGGCTGGCCAGCAGGCCGAGGCAGAACACCGTCAGCGAGCCCAGGCCGTAGGCCGTCAGGTACTGCCAGTTGAACACCTCGCCGAGCGGGTTCTCCGACACCGCCTTCAGCACCAGCGCCGGCAGGGCGAAGTTGATGACGACGGCGCCCATGCCGCGGACCTGTTCGCGGCTGATCAATCCGCCTCTGGCGGACAGGAAGCCCAGCCCGATCAGGATGAAGATGGGGGTGGTGATGGAGAGAATCTGCAGCACGGCGGACGTCCTTGTTTTGGCGGTGCTTGGTGAAGCGGCTGGCTTCGATTGTACCCAGCGGCAGGCTCGTTTGCCCCACCGGCGGGAGGCCATTGTGTTCGCTCAGCGAACGGGGCCTTGTCCTGCACCGATCCGGCCCGCCACCGCATCAGCTCGTCGGCCGGGGCCGGCGGATTCGCCTCGCTTCCCGACGAACCTGATCTAGTCTCTTTCCCCAGCCCGCCGGAGCCTGTCAGGCCGCAGTCGGCGCGGACCGGCCAAGCCAGCCGCAACGGGGAAGCCATGACCACTGCCATCGCCAAGGGCCTGCCCACCTCCGACAGTCGGGTACGCCATATCGGCTACCTAATCGTCTTCGTCACCTTCGGCCTGTTCGGCACCTGGGCCACCCTCGCGCCGCTGGACAGCGCCGCCCTGGCCCAGGGGGTGGTGACCGTGCAGAGCTTCCGCAAGACCATCCAGCACCTGGAGGGCGGCATCGTCAAGGAACTGCACGCCCGCGACGGCGACATGGTCAAGGCCGGCGACCCGCTGATCGTCCTCGACGACACGCAGATCCGCGCCGACTACGAGGTCACCCGCAGCCAGCTGATCGCCGCCCAGGCCATGGAGGCGCGCCTGCGCGCCGAGCGCGACGACCTCCCGGCCATCGACTTTTCCCACATGGTCGAACAGGACAGCCCGCGCGCCCGGGAGGCCCGCGACGGCGAGAACCAGGTGTTCCAGGCCCGGCGCAACTCGCGCCTGGGCGAGATCGCGGTGCTGGAAAAGCGCATCGGCCAGCTGCACGAGCAGATCAACGGTCTGCAGGAGATGATCCGCACCAAGAACGGCCTGGAGGACTCCTTCCGCAAGGAGATCGCCGAGCTCAGGGAACTGCTCTCCGAGGGCTTCGTCGACAAGCAGCGACTGCTGGAACAGGAGCGCAACCTGGACAAGATCCACGCCGAGGTGGCCGACCACCGCTCGGAGATCACCAAGACCCGCCTGCGGATCAACGAGACCGAATTGCAGATCGTCCAGCTCAACAAGGACTTCAACGCCGATGTGGTCGGCCAGCTGGCGGACGTGCAGACCAAGGTCTTCGACCTGCAGGAGAAGATGAATGCCCTGGAGGACCGCCTCGGGCGGGTGGTGATCCGCGCCCCCGAGGACGGCATGATCCTCGGCATGACGGTGCACACCGTCGGCGGGGTGATCAACCCGGGCACGCCGCTGATGGACATCGTGCCCTCGGTGTCCGACCTGATCATCGAGGCGCGGGTCGCACCGGTGGACATCGACCGGGTCGAGGTGGGCAAGCTCGCCGACATCCGCTTCAGCAACTTCAACAGCCGCACCACGCCGATCATCGAGGGCCGGGTGATCCAGGTCTCGGCCGACCGGCTGGTCGACGAGAAGACCGGGATTCCCTACTACCTGGCCCGCGTCGGCCTCACCGAGGAAGGCTCCCGGCGCCTGAGTGGGCTCAGGCTGCAGCCGGGGATGCCGGCCGAGGTCTACATCAACACCGGCAAGCGCACCATGCTGGAGTACCTGCTGCAGCCGGCCAGCAACGCCGTCGCCCGCGCGCTGATCGAGGAGTAGCGGCCCCTGCGTCGCCGGCCGTCCGATAGACGCGTGGGGAGGGCAGGCTCGCCATGCGTCCGCCCGGGGATTTTCTATGCTCGTCCTGTCGGCAGGAAAGAGACTCCTGAACCATGACAGCTTCCCCCCGATCCGACCTCCAAGTCGTCCTGACGGCCTGCAAGGGCAGTTTTCTTGCGGTGGGCCTGTTCAGTCTGTTCGTCAACTTCCTCATGCTGGTGCCGTCCTTCTTCATGCTGCAGGTATACGACCGGGTGCTGGCCTCCGGCAGTGAAGCGACGCTGGTGATGCTCTGCCTGATCCTGTTGCTGCTGCTGGGCACCATGGGCTGCCTGGAGTGGGTGCGCTCGCGGATCATGGTGCGGGTCAGCACGCGCATCGACAGCCTGCTCGGCCCGCGCTTGTACGATGCGAGCTTCCAGCAGGCGCTGCTGAGCGGCGGCATGCTTGGCTCGGCACAGGCCCTCAGCGATCTGACCGGGCTGCGCCAGTTCCTCACCGGCAACGGCCTGTTCGCCTTCTTCGACGCACCCTGGCTGCCGATCTACCTGGCGGTGATGTTCCTCTTCCACCCCTGGTACGGCTGGTTCGGCACCTTCAGCGCGCTGCTGCTGGTGGTCCTGGCCTACGCCAACGAGCGGCTGACCCACCAGCCACTGCAGCTGGCCAACCAGGAGAACCTGGCGGCCACCAACTTCACCAGCAAGAGCCTGCGCAACGCCGAGGTAGTGGCCTCCATGGGCATGCTGCCGCAGCTGCGCCAGCGCTGGGAGGGCATCAACCACCGGGCGCTGATCCTGCAGTCGCTGGCCAGCGACCGCGCCGGCGCGCTCACCGCCCTGTCGCGGACCCTGCGCCTCTTGGTGCAGTCGCTGATCCTGGCGCTGGGTTCCTACCTGGTGCTGGAGCAGGAGATCAGCCCCGGGCTGATGATCGCCGGCTCGATCCTGCTCGGCCGGGCGCTGGCGCCCATCGACCTGATGATCGGCGTCTGGAAGGGCTTCTCCACAGCCCGCAGCCAGTACGCCCGGCTCAGTGAGCTGCTGCGCAAGTTTCCCCCGGCACCCGAGCGCATGCCGCTGCCGGCGCCGCGGGGCGAGCTGAGCGTCGAGGGCCTGGTGGTGGCGCCGCCCGGGGGGCGCCAGCCGACCCTGCGCGGGCTCAATCTGCGGGTGGCGGCGGGCGAAGCGGTGGGCGTGGTCGGCCCCAGCGGCGCCGGCAAGTCGACCCTGGCGCGCGCCCTGCTCGGCATCTGGGCGGCGCAGCAGGGCAAGGTGCGCCTGGACGGCGCCGACATCGCCTGCTGGCAGCGCGACGAGCTGGGGCCCTACCTCGGCTATCTGCCGCAGGACATCGAGCTGTTCGAGGGCACCATCAGCGAGAACATCGCCCGCTTCGGCAAGGTCGATCCGGCGGCGGTGGTCGAGGCCGCCCGCCTGGCCGGGGTGCACGAGCTGATCCTGCGCCTGCCGGAGGGCTATGACACCCTGATCGGCGCCACCGGCGGCGGACTCTCCGGCGGTCAGCGCCAGCGCATCGGCCTGGCCCGGGCGGTGTACGGCCAGCCCCGGCTGATCGTGCTGGACGAGCCCAACTCCAACCTGGACGACCAGGGCGAGCGGGCCCTGATCCTCGCGCTGCAGCAGCTCAAGGCCGCCGGCACCACCCTGTTCGTCATCAGCCACCGGCCGAGCGTGCTGTGCGGCGTCGACAAGCTGCTGGTGCTGCGCGAAGGGATGGCCGCGCTGTACGGCCCGCGCGAGCGGGTGATGGCCGAGCTGCAGGGTGGCCAGCCGCCGGTCCCGGCGCCGCGCCGGGCCGGCGAATGAAGCGAGGTACCTGCGAACTTCGCAACTTCCGCGCATTGCGGGAAGACCGTCAACGCCAACCGATAATACCGTGGACTTGAACTTTCCGGATTGATCGGAACGACACGAGTTCGACGTTGGTTTATTGACGGCTGAAACTTTCGCGCGGACTTTTCCGGATGGCTTCGATAAAAACCGCGATATTATTCGGGTGGGCCGAAACAATATCATCTCTTTGCCCGGTATTTCACGGGCCTCTGATCGGATAAAACGGGCCGTATTCTTTCCCGGCGGCAGCCAGTCATTAACTGTCTATGCTTGCCTGTGCGGAATCGCATTATCGAATCGCTGGCAAGTTGGGTCGGCGGCTTTCGCATGGACGAAAGAAAAGTTCGCAGCTCGCACTGGCCGGCAATCACAACCCCTGGGGTAAAGAGTAGGGAGCGTGAAACATGGTTATCGTAGGCACTGGCAACAACGACAGCCTTCACGGCGGTAACGAGCCGGACACCATCAGCGGCCTCGACGGCGACGACACCCTGAGCGGCGGTCACGGCGACGACCGACTCGACGGCGGCAACGGCAACGACTGGCTCTACGGCGAGGACGGCAACGACCAGCTCTACGGCGGTGCCGGCGAGGACACCCTCTACGGCGAAAACGGCGACGACCGCCTCTGGGGCGGCGCCGACAAGGACCACCTGGTCGGCGGCAACGGCAACGATACGATCGACGGTGGCATCGGCGACGATCACGTGATCGGCAGCGAGGGCAACGACACCCTCGCCGGGGCGGCCGGCGACGACTTTCTCAACGGCGGCGACGGTAACGACTCCCTCGTCGGCGGCGTCGGCAACGACCACCTCGACGCCGGTTCCGGCAACGATTTGCTGGACGGCGGGCAGGGCGAGGACGAGCTGGACGGCGGCGCCGGCAACGACCGGCTGATCGGCGGCCTCGGCGGCGACACCCTGATCGGCGGCAACGGCAACGACCAGCTCGACGGCGGCCTCGGCGGCGACCGGCTGTTCGGCAGCGACGGCAACGACCAGCTCAACGGCGGCGGGGGCGGCGACTGGCTGTTCGGCGGCGCCGGCATCGACCGGCTGATGGGCGACAACGGCGACGACTGCCTGGTCGGCGGCGACGGCGCGGACATCCTCCAGGGCGCCGGCGGCTCCGACACCATTGTCGGCGAAGGCGGCGCGGATCAGCTGAGCGGCGGCGCCGGCGTCGACCGTTTCACCTACGTCAACCTCACCGACAGCGGCCCGGACAGCGGCAGCCGGGACGTCATCAGCGACTTCGGCCATGGCGACATCCTCGACCTGTCGATGCTGGATGCCAACGCCGCCACGCCCGCCAACGACGCCTTCACCGGCTTCGTCGACAGCGGGAGCCCGTTCACCGCGGCCGGCCAGCTGATGTTCGACAACGGCGTGCTCTACGGCAACGTGAACGCCGACAACGCGGCGGATTTCGCCATCCAGCTCACCGGCGTCACCGACCTGCACATGTCCGACGTGGTCGCCTGAGGCGGGTTGGCATGATCGGCCCCGGCGCTCGCCGGGGCTTTGTCGTGCCGGGCGGAATCGCTCCGACTCTTTTCTCTTCGGCTTCGGCAACTTCGCCGTACCGATTCTTCATTATTGAAAAGTGGCGGAGACAACTAAGCAGTGAATCGTTCTGCTTGAACGAGACGAACAATGCGGGCGGGCGGAATAATTATCCGATCAAGTTGTACTCGGCATGTTTCCGGTTCATGTCGAGCGAGCGTAAGTATATTCGGCCATTGACGACCGGTTATCGATTGAATCCCATGGATCAATATTTTCGACGGCATCCCAGGATTATCTGACTATTCTTCCAACTTGCTGAAATGCAGCATCCCATTGCTGGCGAGTCGATTCAGCGGCTACCGATTAATTCTCCAGGTCCATTGAGCGAACTTGCCAGCGATTCAACGACCCCCTGATTTATTGAGTAGGGAGACTGGAAGTATGGCTATCCGCATCGGAACACCCGGCCCCGACATCATCAACGGCACCCTCGCCCCCGATTACATCGACGGCCTCGCCGGCAACGATACCCTCAACGGTCTGGCCGGCGGCGACTGGATCGTCGGCGGCCCCGGCAACGACACCCTCAACGGCAACCTGGGCAACGACCAGCTCAACGGCGGCCCCGGCAACGACCAACTCAATGGCGGCTTCGGCAACGACTGGCTGGTCGGCGGCCCGGGCAACGATCAGCTCGACGGCGGCGCCGGGGCCGACAACATGGCCGGCGGGCAGGGCAACGACACCTACTTCGTCGACAATCCCGGGGACGTGATCAACGAGCCGGTCAACGGCGGCGTCGACACCGTCAACTCCAGCGTCACCCGCATCCTCGGCGCCAATCAGGAGAATCTCGTCCTGAGCGGCCTCGCCGCCATCAACGGCACCGGCAACGCACTGGACAACCATCTGACCGGCAACAACGCCGACAACGTGCTCAGCGGCCTGGGCGGCAACGACACCATCGACGGTCTGGGCGGTAACGATACCCTCAACGGCGATGCCGGCAACGACACTCTCAACGGCGGTCTGGGCAACGACGTCCTCAACGGCGGCCTCGGTCTCGACCGGCTCTATGGCCAGGAGGGCAACGACCGTCTGTTCGGCGGAGCCGACCACGACTACCTCGACGGCGGCGACGGCAACGACTGGCTCGATGCTGGCGACGGCAACGACGAGCTTTACTCCCGTGCCGGCGACGACCAGCTCTGGGGCGGCGCCGGCAACGACCGGCTGCATGCCGGGCTGGGCAACGACGAGCTGCACGGCGGCATCGCCGACGACTGGCTGTACGGCGACGAAGGCAACGACCAGCTCTTCGCCGAGGCAGGCAACGACCGTCTGGACGGCGGCGTCGGCGACGACCGGCTGATCGCCGGCGACGGCAACGACCGCGGCTTCGGCGGCGAGGGCAACGACTTCATCGACGGCGGCAACGGCAACGACTGGTTCGACGGCAACAACGGCGACGACACCCTCTACGGCGGTGCCGGCAACGACACCCTCTACGGCAGCAACGGCCTCGACCAGCTGTGGGGCGGCATCGGCGACGACCAGCTCTACGGCGGTCTGGGCAACGACACCCTCAACGGCGAGGCCGGCAACGACCGGCTCTACGGCGAGCTCGGCAACGACCGGCTGAACGGCGGTCCGGGCAACGATCTGCTGGACGGCGGCCTCGGCAACGACTGGCTCGACGGCGGCCTGGGCAACGACCAGCTCCTCGGCGGCAACGGCGCCGACCTGCTGCGCGGCATGGCCGGCGACGACCGCCTGGACGGCGGCAACGGTGCCGACTGGCTGGAAGGCGGGCTGGGCAACGACACCCTGACCGGTGGCCAGGGCCACGACACCCTGAACGGCGGTCTGGGCAACGACACCTTCGTCTACAGCGCGCTGACCGACAGCGGCCTCAACCTGGTCAACCAGGACGTCATCAACGGCTTCGCCCACGGGGCCGACAAGGTCGATCTGTCTGCGCTGGACGCCAACACGGCCACCGCCGGCGACGACGCCTTCACCGTGTTCGTCGACGACTTCACCGCCGCCGGACAACTCAAGTTCGAAGGCGGGGTGCTCTCCGGCAACGTGAATGCGGACGTCGCCCCCGACTTCGCCATCCAGGTCACCGGCGTTCCGAACCTGACCCTCGGCGACGTGATCGCCTGACCGGCAGCGTTCGCCGCGACCGGTCCGGGGGCGGCTGTTCCGCCCCCGGATCGCTAGCGACGCATCAGACTTTCCCGGCTACGGGGCGCGGACGTCATCCGTGTCCGTGTGTTCTGGCTTCCTGCCGCCGCGCGGCAGGCAACTGCCGGCAGGTCGGCGCAGGCCGATGAACCGCCGGTGACACGACACCCGATCAAGTGGGAGGAATGGAAGTATGGCGATCATCAACGGTACCGCCTTCGACGATACCCTCAACGGCACTCCCCTCAACGACACCATCAACGGCCACAGCGGCAACGACACCCTCAACGGCCTGGGCGGCAACGACGTTATCAACGGCAGCACCGCCAATCCCTTGACCCATCTCGACAACGAACTCGACCACATCCTCGGCGACGACGACGTCATCAATGCCGGCTTCGGCAACGACCTGGTCAGCGGCGGCAGCGGCGCGGACGTGATCAACGGCGGCGCCGGGGACGACCGTGTCAGCGGCGGCGACGGCGAAGACCGGATCAGCGGCCAGGCCGGCAACGACGTCCTCAACGGCGACAACCATGACGACTTCCTCGACGGCGGTATCGGCAACGACACGCTCAACGGCGGCAGCGGCCACGACGAGCTCCACGGCGGAATCGGCGCCGACCGGCTCAACGGCGGCAACGGCGTCGACCATCTGTGGGGCGAGGACGGCAACGACATCATGGATGGCGCGGAAGAGGCCGACTGGCTCTACGGCGGCAACGGCCACGACCGGCTCGCCGGCGGCCTGGGCGACGACGAACTGCACGGCGAGGCCGGCAACGACACCCTCAGCGGCCAGGCCGGCGACGACGAGCTCGCCGGCGGTGCCGGCTACGACACCCTGCTCGGCGGCATCGGCGCCGACAGCCTGGACGGCGGTGCCGACGACGACTGGCTCTACGGCGGTATCGGAAACGACCGCCTGAAGGGCGGTCTGGGCAACGACGAGCTGAACGGCGAGGCCGGCGACGACTTCCTCCGCGGCGAGGACGGCGACGACGATCTGGATGGCGGCTTCGGCAGCGACACCCTGAGCGGCGGCAACGGCGACGACCGGCTCGACGGCGGCTTCGGCAACGACCATCTGGCCGGCGGTGCGGGCAAGGACGTGCTGAACGGCGGGCTGGGCAGCGACCACTTCGTCTACACCTCGGTCGCCGATTCCGGACTCACCGGCACCACCTGGGACGTCATCAACGGCTTCGCCCGGGGCAGCGACAAGATCGAGCTGTCGACCATCGACGCCAACACCGCCACGCCCAACGACAACGAGGCCTTCTCGGCGTTCGTCAATCCCATGGACCCCTTCACCGCGGCCGGGCAACTGAAGTTCGACGCCGGGGTGCTCTATGGCAACGTGGATGCCGACGCCGCCGCCGAGTTCGCCATCCAGGTCACCGGCGTCAACAACCTGGATATCACCGACGTGATCGCCTGAACGGATGCCCGGCGCTTCGCGAAGTCCCGGCCGCCTTTCCCGGCGCCGGGGCTTTCGCGGCGGTGGCGGGGTGCGGCATTTCTCGACATGGCGGGCCGTGCGAACCGCCCCGGAGCGAGCCAGTGAGGAGAGCGGAACATGGCTGACTATTACGGCACCAGCGGCGACGACACCCTCAACGGCGGCAACGGCGACGACCGCCTCTACGGCCGCGCTGGCAACGACCGCCTCTACGGCAACCCGGGCCGCGACTGGCTGTTCGGCGAGGACGGCCAGGACTGGCTGTACGGCGGCACCGGCCACGACCGGCTCGACGGCGGCCGCGGCAGCGACCGGCTCATGGGCGGTCTGGGCAACGATCAGCTCTACGCCGGTCTGGGCAACGACCAGCTGTTCGGCGAGGACGACGATGACTGGCTGTTCGGCGAGGCCGGCAACGACCGCCTCAACGGCGGCTACGGTCACGACCGCCTCGACGGAGGCGACGGCGACGACCTGCTGCAGGGCGAGGACGGCCACGACTGGTTCGATGGCGGCGCCGGCAACGACCGGCTCTACGGCGGCGCCGGCAACGACGAGCTGTACGACACCGGAGTCAGCGACGATCAGTTCTACGGCGGCACCAGCGACGACCTGATCTACGCCGGCTTCGGCAACGACCTGCTCTACGGCGAGGACGAGAACGACTGGCTCAACGGCGAGTACGGCGACGACCAGCTCTACGGCGGCGACGGTCACGACCGCCTGGAGGGCAGCGACGGCAACGACCGGCTCGACGGCGGCAACGGCAACGACTGGTTCGACGGCGGCTACGGCCACGACGAACTCTTTGGCGGCGCCGGCAACGACCTGGGCAACGAACTGACCGGCAACCACGCCGACAACCTGCTGGATGCCGGCGCCGGCAACGACGTGCTCAACGGCAACTACGGCAGCGACATCCTCTACGGCGGCGCCGGCGATGATTGGCTCTACGGCGACGACGTGCTGAGTCCCGACCTGGGCAACGACCGGCTCTACGGCGGAGAGGGCGACGACACCCTCTATGGCGTCGACGGAGTCGACTGGCTCGAAGGCGGCGCGGGCAAGGACCGGCTGAACGATCCTTCCGGCCACGACCGCTTCGTCTACCACGCCCTCGAGGACACCGGCCTCGACAGCGCCAGCTGGGACGTCATCTCCGGCTTCGGCCGCGGCGAGGACCAGGTCGACCTGTCCGGGCTGGACGCCGACACGGCCACCCTGGACAACGAAGCCTTCACCGCCTTCATCGACCCCGGCGCGGACTTCAGCCAGCCCGGCCAGCTCAAGTTCGACAACGGTGTGCTCTACGGCAACGTGAACGGCGACAGCGCGGCCGATTTCGCCATAGAGCTGCTCGGCGTCGACAGCCTGACCCTCGACGACGTGATCGCCTGAGCCGTCAGTCGAAGCGGCTGCTGCGCACCAGCGCGACGGCGGCCAGCACCACGGCGCCGGCCAGGACCGTCATCGCCGGCAGCATGCCGATGGCGTCGACCACCGCGCCGATGCCGAGGATGCACAGGGCGCTGCCCAGATAGCCCGCCACGTAGAGCAGCGAATTGAGGGCGCCGCGGTGCTGCGCCGGGGCGATCGCGCCCAGGCGGCCGACCGCGCCGACGAACGAGGCGCCGTAGCCGGTTCCGGCGAGCAGGGTGAACAGGCAGAACGACCAGCCCCGGCCGTAGACCAGGCTGGCCACGCAACCGCACCAGCTGACCGCCAGCAGGATGCTGCCCAGGCGGATCGCCGGGCGCGCCTGCAGCTGCCGGCAGAGGAACTGGCTGGCGCCGGCGGAGAGCTGGAAGCCGGCGACCACCAGACCGCCGGCGGCCAGACTGCCGGAGGGCAGGGTCGAGGCCAGCAGTGTCGGGCCGAGAGCGACGAACAGCGAGCCCACCGACCAGGCCAGCACCAGCGCGGCGCAGAGCATGGCGAACGGCTGGCGGATCGGCCGCAGGGCGCACAGCGGGCTCTCCCGGCCGGAGGCGGCCCGCTGCAGGGCGGGCACCGCCGGTCGCTGCGGCCAGCGGCCGAGCAGCAGGCCCAGGCCGGTGAGCAGCGCCAGCGCCACGTTGAACAGGAAGGGCGAGCTGCGCGGCCAGAACTCCAGGTACAGGGCCGCCGAGCTGAGCACCGGCCCCAGCGCCGCACCGCCGGTGAAGGCGAGGGTGGCGATGCTGGCGGCGCGTTTGCGCAGGTCCTGGGCGTCGAAATCCATCAGCGCCGCGTTGGCGCTGCCGGTCAGAGCGCCGGTGCCGAGTCCGGCCAGCAGGCGGCCGAGGAACAGCTCCGGCAGGTCGTCGGCGAAGGCGAACAGCAGGGCGCCGAGGGCGACCATGCCCAGGGCCGGCAGGATGATCAGGCGGCGGTCCGGCAGGCGGTCGGAGAGCCGGCCGCAACAGGCGAGGGCGATCAGCACGCCGAAGGCGTAGAGGGCGTAGAGGGCACTCAGGGTGACCGACGGGAAGCCCCAGAGCGACTGGTAGAGCCCGTACAGCGGCGACGGCGTGGTGCTGCCGAGCAGGGCGCTGACCAGGGCCAGGGCGAGGAAGGTGCGGGGTGTCGCCAGTCCGGTATGCAGGGCGGGCGACGAAGAGGGGGCATCCACGGCGAATATCTCGGGCGGCAGGCGGTTGGTCGAGGGAGCGGAGCCGGCGCGTCTCGCGTCGGCCGGCGAAGCGCGGCAGTGTCCCGCCGGAGCTCGCCCGGTTGAAGGCACGGGTTGCACAAAGGCTTGCACTTTTATCGCAAATCCCCGGTCGGCTGGCCATCGGGGCGAGCCTGCAGGCGGAATTCGCTGGGCGTGAGCCCGGTGTGCTTGCGGATGAAACGGCTGAAGTAGCCCTCGTCGGAAAACCCCAGATCGAGGGCGATCTCCTTGATGCTGCGGCCGGAGTAGGCCAGCTCGCGCTTGGCCTCGAGCACCAGGCGGGCGTTGATCACCGCCAGCGGAGTCATCCCCAGCTGTTCCTGGCAGAGGCGCCCGAGGGTGGCCAGGGTCATGCCCAGCTCCTCGGCGTAGTCGCTGACCGTGCGGTGCGCGCGGAAGTGGATCTCCACCCGTTCGCGGAACTGCTTGACCTGCTGGGCGCGCCGGCTGTGCGCCGGATTCGGGCGGACGGGGCCGCCGAAGCGGAACACGTTGATCAGCAGCGCCAGCAGCAGGGCCGTGCTGCAGGCGATGTGCTCGCGCCCGCGGCCGAGGTACTCCTCCTCCAGGGCGGCGAACAGCAGCAGCAGCGGGTCCTCCTCCGGCAGCCAGTAGGGCAGCTCGATCAGCTGGCGATCCTGCAGCTGCGGCAGCAGGCCGGGGCAGAGGGGGCTGGCGATCGACTCCAGCGGGTGCTGCAGGGCGGTGATCACCTTGCCCTCCACCGCGCCGTCCCAGCGGAAGCCGTGCACGCTCTGCGCCGGCACGTAGATGACGCAGGGCGCCCGCGCGATCAGGCTGAGGCTGTCGCAGAGCACGGTGCCGCCGCCTTTCTGCAGGTAGAGGAGCTGCAGCAGGGTGTCGTGGCGGTGGGGGGCGATTTCCCAGGCGTAGGCCCCGGAGCGCGTGGAGATGGACTCCACGTGCAGGGACTCGTGCCAGATCGGCTGGGAGACCTCGCCGTAGAGGGCGTAGTTCGGGATCTTGTTCATGTCCTGGGGCTCCTTGCCCTGGGTTCGAGCGCACGCGCGGAGACGGCAGAGGCGACGGCCGCCCGCCCATTTGTGCAAAAAGTCGGGGCGCTTGTCGATTTCGTCCATTCAGGGACCCCGGGGGCGACCCTACCATTGCCCCACGTGCAGAGCCTTGCAGCTCGACGCTCCAACAACAATAAGAACCGCGCGGAATCGGCGTGCCCGGCACCGCGCGAAACAGCGGAGACATCATGGATAACGACAAGAACGACAACTGGCTGAAGCTGGATGCGGCCGTCTGCGTGGTCAGCGGCGCCGCCGGCGGCATCGGCAGCGAAATCGCCGCGGCGCTGGTCGGGCAGGGCGCCCGGGTGGCGCTGCTGGATCTCGACGAGGGCCGCTGCCGGCAGCTCGCCGAGCGACTCTCGCCCATGAGCGCCGAGCCGCCGCTGGCCATCGCCTGCGACATCGCCGACCCGGCCAGCGTGCAGCGGGCGGCGGCGCAGGTGGAAAGCCGCTTCGGCCGCTGCGACGTGCTGGTCAACAACGCCAGCGTGTTGCAGCCCGGTGGCATCGAGGACATCGCCCTGGAGCAGTGGAACCGGGTGCTGTCGGTCAATCTCAACGGCTACCTGCTCTGTTCCCAGTCCTTCGGCCGGCTGATGCTGGCCCGCCAGTCCGGGCGCATCGTGCACATCGCCTCGATCGCCGCCCACTTCCCGCAGTCCTGGAGCGGCGCCTACAGCGCGGCCAAGGCCGGCGTCGGCATGCTCTCCCGGCAGATCGCCAGCGAGTGGGGGGCACGCGGCGTGCGCAGCAACGTGGTCTGCCCGGGGCTGATCCGCACGCCCCTGTCCGCCGCCTTCTACGCCGACCCCGAGATCGAGCGTCAGCGCTGCGCCATGACCGCCAACCGGCGCATCGGCGAACCGGCGGACATCGCCCAGGCCGTGCTGTTCCTCGCCAGTCCGCGGGCGGACTACGTCAACGGCGCCGAGCTGACCGTCGACGGTGGCCTGGAGTGCATGCCCATGGCGCTGATCCCGCGTCCCGGCTTCGAGTCCCCGGTAGCCGCCCGTCGCGGCTGATTCCCCCTTCCGCTAACCCCCATCGGCGTGCGCCGCGTCCGCGCGCGGGCGCGCCCGTGCCCGTGCCCATCCGGCAAGGAGACTGCCCATGAGTCAGCAACCCCCTCGTCCCGCCCTCGAGTGCGACGTCCTGGTCGTCGGTTCCGGCGCCGGCGGACTGTCCACCGCCATCACCGCGAAGAAGAACGGCCTGGACGTGGTCGTGATCGAGAAGGAGGAATATTTCGGCGGCACCACGGCCTTTTCCGGCGGGGTGCTGTGGATTCCCGGCAACCGTCACGCCAAGGCCAACGGCGTGCAGGACAGCCGCGAGGCCGCGCGCACCTACCTGCAGAACGAGACCGGCGCCTTCTTCGACGCCGAGGCGGTCGACGCCTTCCTCGAACACGGCCCGGCAATGGTGGAGTTCTTCGAGCGCGAGACGACCGTCAAGTTCGTCCCGACCCTGTACCCGGACTACCATCCGGACGTCGGCGGCGGGGTGGATATCGGCCGCTCGATCCTCGCCGCGCCCTACGACATCCGCCAGCTCGGCGCCGACATGGCGCGCCTGCGCCCGCCGCTGAAGACCATCACCTTCATCGGCATGATGTTCAACTCGTCCAACGCCGACCTGAAGCACTTCTTCAACGCCACCAGGTCGCTGACCTCCTTCGTCTACGTGGCCAAGCGCCTGGCCACCCATATGAAGGAGCTGGCCCTGTACCGGCGCGGCATCAACGTCACCAGCGGCAACGCCCTGGCCGCGCGGCTGGCCAGGTCGGCGCTGGACCTGAACATCCCGATCCACACCGGCACCGCCGCCCGCGAGCTGCTGCTGGAGAACGGTCGGGTGGTCGGTGCCCGGGTGCAGGGGCCGCAGGGCGAGCTGCGGATCGCCGCTCGCCGCGGCGTGGTGCTGGCCTGCGGCGGCTTCTCCCACGACCTCGAGCGCATCCGTCAGGCCTATCCGCACCTGCGGCGCGGCGGCGAGCACCTCTCGCCGGTGCCGGCGGGCAACACCGGCGACGGCGCACGCATGGCCGAGGCCGCCGGCGGCCGGGTGGAGATCCGCTATCCGCAGCCCGCCGCCTGGATGCCGGTGTCGCGGGTGCCGCTGGGCAAGGGCCGCTACGGGGTCTTCCCGCACCTGCTCGACCGCTACAAGCCGGGCATAATCGGCGTGCTGCGCGACGGCCGGCGCTTCACCAACGAGTCGAACTCCTACCACGACGTCGGCGCCGCGCTGATCCGCGCCTGCGAGGGCCTGGGCGAGACGGCCATGTGGCTGATCTGCGACCGCACGGCCATCGCCAAGTACGGCCTGGGCTACGCCAAGCCGGCGCCGATGCCGCTGGCGCCGCTGCTGCGCAGCGGCTACCTGCAGAAGGCCGGGACGCTCGCCGAGCTGGCGGCCAAGGTTGGCATCGATCCGCACGGGCTGGAGGAGACCGTGCGGGCCCACAACGCCGGCGCCCGCTACGGCGAGGACCCCGAGTTCGGTCGCGGCAGCACCTCGTTCAACCGTTACCTGGCGGACCCGGAGCACAAGCCCAATCCCTGCGTGGCGCCGATCGAGAGGGGGCCGTTCTACGCGCTCAAGGTGATCATGGGCGATCTCGGCACCTTCGACGGCATCCGCACCAGCGTGGCCGGCGAGGTGCTGGACGGGCAGGGCGCCGCCATCCCCGGCCTGTACGCGGTGGGCAACGACCGCGCCAGCGTGATGGGCGGCAACTACCCGGGCGCCGGCATCACCCTGGGCCCGATCATGACCTTCGGCTACATCACCGGCCGCCATCTGGCGCGGGCCGGCGACGAGAAGAACACCAAGCGCTACCTGGAGGCCGTCTGATGAACCACAAGCCCGTCGTCGATCACCGCATCTACACCATCAAGCCGCGCGGCATGGCCGAATTCCTGGAGGTCTTCGACCGTCTGGCGATGCCGGTGCTGCTGCGCCACCTGGGGCCGCCGCTGGCCTTCTACACCAGCTGCATCGGTCCGCTGAACCAGGTGGTGCACCTCTGGGGCTACGACAGCCTGGACGATTTCGAGCGGCGCGGCCTGGCCCGCGACCGCGATCCGGATTTTCCCGAGTACCTGCAGGCCTCGGCGCATCTGGTGATCGCCCAGGAGACCCGAATCATCAGGCCGGTGCAGTTCAAGAGCCTGCTCTGAGGAGCCGGCCGCGGGCCGGACGCGGCGATCGCCTTGCCGCTGCGTCCGGCCCGGGAGTCTGTCGGTCCCGCCCCATCGAGTGTCGCTTCAACAATAAGAATGAGCCCCCACGGGGCGCTCGATAAAAACGAGGTGAACCCAAGTGAACGCAACAAGAACGATAGACGTGCGTGAACTGATCAATGGCCGCCCCTTCGGCGCCTTCCAGAAGCTGGTAGTGTTCTTCTGCTTCCTCATCATCGCCCTGGACGGCTTCGACGTGGCGGTCATGGGGCTGATCGCGCCCCAGCTGCGCGAGGAGTGGGGCGTGTCGCCCCAGGCGCTGGGGCCGGTGCTGAGCGCCGCGCTGATCGGCCTGGCCATCGGCGCGCTGGTCGCAGGTCCGCTGGCCGATCGTTACGGGCGCAAAATCGTGCTGGTCTGCAGCGTGGCGTTCTTCGGCTTCTGGACCCTGGTCACGGCCTGTTCCGCCGATGTCACCCAGCTGGTGGTCTTTCGCTTTCTCACCGGCCTGGGCCTCGGCGCCGCCATGCCCAACGCGGCGACCCTGACGTCCGAGTTCGCCCCCGACCGCAAGCGTTCCTTCCTGGTCACCGTGGCCTTCTGCGGCTTCTCCTTCGGCGCCGCCGGCGGCGGCTTCCTCTCCGCCTGGATGATCCCGCACCTGGGCTGGCACAGCGTGCTGATCTTGGGCGGTGCGCTGCCGCTGCTGGTGGCGCCGCTGCTGTACTGGAAGATGCCCGAGTCGGTGAGCTTCCTGGTGACGAGGAAGGCTGCGCCGGCGAGGATCCACCTCATCCTCGAGAGGATCGCCCCGGGCGCCAGCGACGGCCGCTGCGAATTCGTCCTGCCGACCCCGGCGCAGCGCAAGAGCGGCGCGCGGCTGGTGCTCTCCGGGAAGTATCTCTTCGGCACCCTGATGCTCTGGTGCGGCTACTTCACCGCGCTGTTCCTGGTCTACCTGTTCAGCAGCTGGTTGCCGACCCTGGTCAAGGACGGCGGCTACAGCGTCGCCGACGCCGCCATCGTCACCTCCATGTTCCAGGTCGGCGGACCGGTCGGCTCGCTGGTCGTCGGCTGGGCGATGGATCGCTTCAAGCCGCATGGGGTGCTGCTGCTGACTATGCTGGCGGCGGCCCTCGCCACCTATGCCATCGGCCAGGTCGACGACGAGCTGTTCCTGCTCGGCGCCATCGCCTGGGCGGTGGGCTTCTGTCTGAACGGCGGCAGCGTCGGCATGAACGCCCTGGCCACCTGCTTCTACCCGACCGAGGCGCGCGCCACCGGAGCCAGCTGGATGAGCGGGATCGGTCGCTTCGGCGCCATCCTTAGTGCCTTCGCCGGCGGGCAGATGATCGCCATGGACTTGCCCCTCGAACAGGTGTTCGCCCTGCTGGCGATCCCGGGCGTGCTCTCCGGGCTGGCCATGGCGGCCAAGGGCCTGGGCGACCGGCGCCGGCTGGCCGACGCCGGCGTGCTGCAGGCCAATCCCGCCCATTCCTGACCACCGGCCGCGCCCGCCGCCGGGCGCGGTCCCCTTTCTCGCTGCGAGATCGGTCCGGATCGCCGGCGATACGGGACGGGCCGTCTCGACACAACAAGAACAAGAGCAGCTAGGGATATGCACACTCTCAACGCGAAACTCGGCGTCCTGGCCTGCTGTGCCGGACTGTCGGTGACTGGCGCTGCCCTCGCCGGGCAGGCGCAGTCCAGGGGATTTTTCGAAGACAGCCACTTCGACCTGTTGAACCGCAACTACTATTTCAATCGCGACTTCCGCAACGGCGCCCGCAACAACCTCGGCGGCAACGCCCACAAGCCGCCGGCCGAGCGCAACGGCTATCGCGAGGAGTGGGCCCATGGCCTGATGGCCTTCTACCGCTCGGGGTTCACCCGGGGAATCGTCGGCTTAGGCCTCGACGCCCATGCCTTGGTCGGCATCCGACTGGACAGCGGCGCCGGGCGCACCGGCACCAGCCTGCTGCCCTGGAATGGCGACGGCGATCCGGAGAGCGAATATTCCGAGCTGGGCGGCGCACTCAAACTGAGGTTCTCCAGCAGCGTGCTGAAGTACGGCCAGCAATTGCCCAACGTGCCGGTGTTCTCCATGAACCAGACGCGCCTGCTGCCGAGCACGGCCACCGGCTTCAGTCTGACCGTCGACGAGATCGGCGGCCTCACTCTGCAGGCGGGGCATTTCACCGCGGTGAGCGGAGTGGACTCCAGCGACAACCATGGCGAGATCACCACCGACTACGCGGTGCTGCCGCCGGCGCGCAGCATCGACTACCTGGGCGGCACCTACAAGTTCGGCGAGGATCTGAGCCTCACCCTGTACGGCAGCGAGCTGGAGGACATCTGGCGGCAGTATTACGCCAATGCCCGCTACCGGCTGGCGCTGCCGCACAACCAGGCCCTGACCTTCATCTTTCATCTGTACGACACCCACGATCACGGCAAGTCGAAGGGCGGGACCATCGACAACACCTCCTGGTCGCTGAGCGCCGCCTACCGGATCGGCGGCCATACGCTCACCCTCGGCCATCAGCGCATCGACGGCGACGAGCCCCTGGACTGGGTCGGTTTCGACGGCACTCAGGGCGGCATGCTGTTCATGGGCAACGTGTCGCAGGTGGTGACCTTCAGTGAGGCCAACGAGCGCTCCTGGCAGTTGCGCTACGACCTGGACCTGGCGCCCTACGGGATTCCCGGGCTGACCTTCATGACCCGCTACACCCGCGGCGATCACATGGACAACGCCGACAGCGACAATCCCTTCTACACCCGCCATGGCGCCAGCGTTTATCAGCGGGGCAAGGACCACAGCCACTGGGAGCGCAACGTCGAGCTGGCCTATGTGCTGCAGTCCGGGCCGGCCAAGGATCTGCTGCTGCGGGTGCGTCAGTCGACCCATCGGGCCAGCACCGGTTACCGCTATCCCGATCATGACGAGGTGCGCCTGATCGTCGAGTATCCGCTGGGGCTGTTCTGACCCGGGCGAGTGTTCTGGCCGGCCCATTCGGGGCCGGGAGATGACTGTCCATGTTCGAATGAGTGAGGAGGCAAACATGCTCAAGGGTAAGGTGGCGGTGATCACCGGCGCCGGTTCGGGAATCGGCGAGGCCGTGGCCCGGCTGTTCGGCGTGGAGGGAGCGAAAGTGGTGGTGGGCGATGTCGCCGCCTCGGCCGGGCGGGTCGCCGCCGATATCGCCGCCCAGGGCGGCGAGGCGATCTTCGTGCCGGTCGACGTGACTGCCGAGGCGAGCGTCGCGGCCCTGATGCAGGCGGCGGTGGCGACCTTCGGCAAGCTGGACATCCTGGTCGCCAATGCTGGCGTTCTGGAACAGAAAGGGCCGGTTCACGAACTGGATCTGGCCGCCTGGCAGCGCGTGCTGGATATCGACCTGACCGGCGTCGCCCTGTGCAACAAGTACGCGACCGCGCGGATGCTGGAAAACGGCTCGGGCTCCATCGTCAACATGGCCTCGATTCTCGGCCATGTCGGTCAGGCGAACAGCACCGCCTACTCGGCGGCCAAGGCGGCGGTGGTCAACTTCACCCGCTCGGTCGCCCTGACCTATGCACGGCGGGGCATCCGCGCCAACAGCGTGTCCCCGGGCTACGTGGACACGCCGCTGCTGGCGCAGCTGCCGAAGGAGACCAGGGACGCCATGCTGGACAGGCAGCCGATAGGTCGCCTCGCTCGCCCGGAAGAGATCGCCCAGGTGGTCGCCTTCCTGGCCAGCGACAGGTCTTCGATCATCACCGGCGCCTGCATCAATGCCGATGGCGGCTACACCGCGATCTGACCGTGCAGGCGGGGAGCGCCGCCCCTGCTCTTTCGCCGTGGTCGGTGGTTATCGGGAGAGCCCCACAACAGGGGCCGCCAGTCCGCTCCCGAAGGAAAAATCCTTCTTATCAGTTATTTAGCGAAAATAGGTGTTGACACCCCAGATCAGTTCCGTAGAATGCGCGGCCATCAGCAGGCACATAGCTCAGTTGGTTAGAGCACCACCTTGACATGGTGGGGGTCGTTGGTTCGAGTCCAATTGTGCCTACCAAACAAAACCCGCAGCTGGCGGGGCTTAGAGGGCGATCCGAGAGGGTCGCCCTTTTTGTTTTTTCAAAATATTTTCAATATTTTTTCCAAACGCCCACCGGTTCATAGCTTCAGGCCCGCCTGAACATGCTGGTAGACGATCTGCTTCTTCTCGTGTCCTGCCTGGTAGTAGGCGGTCATTTCTTCAGTAGCATGCCCCATCAAGGCCTGCACGTAGTCTTGTGAAAAACCCTGCTGCTGGTAGAGCCAAGCACCAAGTGCGCGTAGTTCGTGAACGGTTGGTCGGGCCAGCGGGTCCGTGATGTGGTCGTAGGCATGCGCGGCATCGCGTGCCTTCCGGAATTCCTTGGTCAGATAATCGTCCGTCACAGCCGACCAGTGGAGTTTTGCGTCGATCTGTTCGCGCTTGCGAGCCTTTGGCCGGTAGCAGATCAGATAAGGGCTGGCGATCGGTTCGGCTAGGCACTCCTGCACGACTGCTCGCAGATCAGTGCCCATCTCGATCTCCAAATGGATGGGGTTCTCATAGTTCTGGGTCTTTCCGGTACTGATGCGGATCGTATTCTTCGCTATGTCAACTGACGCACGCTCCCAGGTAACCAGATCCTCCCGGCGCTGAAGGCTCAGCAGAGCAAGTCGGATAGCGCGCTTGAGCCATGGCGCCGTGGTGCTGGCCTCAAGAATCTTGGTCACGCCTTCCACGGTATGGCGCTGGCGCTTTTTCTCTTCCTCCCGCTTCTTAAGCGTCATCTCTGCATAGTTTCGCTCGGAAAGTCCCTTGGCCACTGCGAAGTCGAAGATCTGGATCATCAGGCCGCGATGCTTGGTGTAGGCATTGTTGCTGTACTGATCCAGGTATTCAGCGACGGCGAGCACGTCGAGCTGGCCGACCAGCTTATTGCCCAGATCAGCCCGGTACCGCTCGAGCTTGATGGCGATCTCCTTACGGGTGCTGTCGGCCAGCTTGCGGTCTGGCAGATACTCTGTCTCGAATCGATTGCAGAGATTGGCGAAGGTTGGTGCATCTTCGCCGGTGAGAAGGGCCAGCAGTGCTCCATCGTCTACCATCAGCGGTGCAAGCCTGGCATTGGCTGCCTTGGCCAGCTTTACCGCCTCTGCCAGTGGCTTGTTTATGCTGGTGACTTTTCCCGTGATCGGGTTCCGGTACCGCCAGTATTTGCCGTTCGGATATAGGTTTTCTGGCAGGCTGCGGTTCTTGCTGGTGCGCTTCCTGGGCGGCATCATCAAATCTCCAGCATCTTGGCGAGCAGCGGGTCATTCGAGCCGAGCAGGGCGGCCTGCACGTCTACAAAGTACAGACCGCCACGGACTTCGCCAGCCATATCTCCCTCCTCAATCCACCTCTTCAACTGCTGCAGGCTTGGTTTCCCGCCGGCGTAGCGCAGCTTCCTAAATTCTCCGGCCTCCATCAGGCGCGGCATGTTCACGGTCAGCTGTGAAATGACCTTTGCCATGGCAATATCTCCATGCCCCGGCGCCGGCCGGGGAGTGGTGCTGGTGGGGTTATGGCTAGTCGCTGCTCGAGCAACTGCTGGAGCTATCGCTGCTTGAGTAGCTGCTGTCACTCGAACTGCAGCTACTGCTGGATCCCCAGCTGTTGCGGTGGCTGTCGTCGCAATGGCTGGGTGCCGGATCGTGCGTCCGGTAGGAGCTGCTGGGCGTGTAGATCTGATTGATCGGGCTCAGCGGATGCAGCGGATTGATCAGGATGTCATCCTGTCGCGCTGTCGCGCTGTCGGACTGGGCGAGGCACTGCGAGAGGCTGCAGGCATCGCATTGCGCCGGCGTGCTTCTCGCCTGATGGCGGTTGCCTCGAGAGGCTTCGGCTTGTCGCATTCGGCTGCTTGCTTCTTGCGTAAGAACAGGGCGGAGAACAGTTTTTTGAGCATAGAAACTCCTCGCCACCCATGCTGGGCAGCGGTGTGAAGGGGGTAGGTGGGTTAGGGGAGTAGTTCGGCGGGGACGGCTACGGTATCGCCAAATTCA